>Ga0105239_10000093_pt1 | contig 125821 bp, 104 predicted proteins | sample KBSC44metaG_FD_92761 | JGI IMG/M metagenome (GOLD analysis project Ga0105239, IMG submission 92761) | Corn rhizosphere microbial communities from Kellogg Biological Station, Michigan, USA - KBS C4-4 metaG | ecosystem: Host-associated > Plants > Roots > Rhizosphere > Soil | place: Michigan... | reverse complement strand
CCGGTTCTTGACCAGCTCGGCATAGAGGCCGCCGTCGGCGGCCATGTTGATGTCTTCGAAGAAGATGCCCCACATCGTGGACTGAATGGCCGCGCCGGGCTTATCGGCCTGAAGGACAAGGTCCTGGGCGGCCACTTGCTGGAAAAACAGGACAAAAAAGAGTTGGGAAAAAAACAACGTTTTGCGGTTACGTTTTGACTGGCGGTGTTGACTATTCTTAACCATTGTACCTTATTAAAAGTAAATCATGAGTGAAAAATCGACGGATCAGTTGTTGCTGTTCAGTGAATTCATTGATTTCTATTATCCTTCCATCTATTCGGCTATCACAAAGCTGACCGGGCTCACCGATGCGAAGGACCTTGAGAGCATCACCATGGATGTCTTCGACGAGCTTTGGAAGACCCGGGACCAGGTACTGACCGAGCTGCGTCCGCCGGCGTTCATCTATAAAATATTGATCCGGCATGTCTTTGCCTACCTGCGGAAGCAGGGGGCGGAGGACCGGATCTCGGCCTTGCAGAGTATCCTCTATTCACTGCCGGACGAGGACCGGCCAGCCACCGACAAAAGTCAGCCGCAGCATCCTTAGCTTCGAGCGTCCTTTGTCCTTTGCGTCATACCCGTGGAAGACGAGCCAGTCTCCGTCGGGAAATTCCACAATGGCGCAGTGCCCTACCCCATTCCAATCCTTGTCTCCTTCGAGCACCAGCGACCCGCCGCCAAGCGTCATGGGTGTACCGTCCCGGTCCAGATAAGGCCCCTGCAGCTGCGTGGCGCGGCCTACCATGATCTTATAGGTGCTTTTCTCCCCCCGGCAACAGTAATCGAAAGATACGAAGAGAAAGTAATAATTGTCTTTTTTACATATAAATGGCGCTTCGATGGCGGCGTCGCCGGCCGCCGTGTCGGGGATGGATCCTGACCGGTGGCGTGATGCGAGGGTAACCCATTGCTGGGGCTCCGCGAGGGATTTACCGTCCGGGCTCAGTTTTGCCAGCTTGATGCCGTCCCAGAAGGAGCCGAAGTCCAGCCAGGGGGTTCCTTTGGGATCGATGAATAGATTTGGGTCTATCGCATTCCATCTGTCGCGACCGGGGATAGATTGAACGATCCTGCCCTGATCGATCCATTTGAAGCCGGGGGAATGCGGGTCCAGCGTTTTGTTGGTGGCCAGGCCGATACAGGAAGTATTCTTGCCGAAGGCCGAGACCGCATAATAGAGATAGTATTGCCCGTTGAAATAGCTGATATCCGGCGCCCAGAAGTGGCCTGTGAAGGCGGGGACGGCGGCGGTCGTCCAGGCCGGCGGGGTGTTGAATACCGGTGGAAGCTGGGTCCAGCTCTGACGATCCTTCGAAGTCCAAACTGCAATTCCCTGTCCCGTACCAAATAGATAATAGGTGCTATCCTGGCGGATCATTACGGGGTCATGGACCGGGGGTTGAGCAAGCGCAACCCGTAGCAGGAATAGAAATGTTATTGCTTTTTTCCCCATGTAGCGGTGCCTGTGTTGTTTAGTCCGGTGAAGACAATCGTGTTCTTTTTATTCTCCCAGTCGCGGCCCTTCTGCACGTATTCTTTGTCGACAGTGCCGTCGCCCCAGGTGATCTGAAGCCAGGGGGCGGTGTAACTCCATATGCCTTGTGCGGAGCCTTTTACCGATCCGTCGGCGGTAAGCGTGACAAGGGTGGACCCCTGCATATCCGGCGAGACCTGTTCAGCGGAGTAGCCCGGCACGACGGTATAGTTAAGGACGATGCGTTCCCAGTTGCCTGCGAGGGAATCCTGCGGAACGAGGCTGTTATCCTCCCAGGCGTATCGTTCGGGCGAGACGACCGGCCAGCCGTCCGATGTCCAGAACAACTTTCGCACGTGGAGATCCATGAAATAGCTGTTGACGGCGGGTCTGGCCTGGCTCGCGTAAAAATAATGAGCGCTGTCGTCCGTGAAAACGGTGCAGTGGGAAATGCCTTGCCAACCGCCGTGGCCGAGGAACCGGTAAGGTGCGATGATCATCGGGGTATGATCGATATTCGTATTGGCATCGACCCCGTTGTAATCGAGGAAGGGTCCCGTCGGCTGATCGGCTCTGCATACCCGGGTGTTGTATTTTGTTTGTAACCAGTCATAGGCAATGAACAGATAGTATTTACCCAGGGCGGCATTGTAGATGATCTCGGCTCCTTCGATGTTGCCATTGTATTTGCCGTTTGTAAAACCCCGGTTGGCGATACGAGTTCCTTTATCCCCGGGCGTTGCGGGAAGGCCGGTGGCGGGATCCAGTCGCAGGACATAGATGCCGTCCCAGGCGCTGCCATAATACATATACTGGTCGCCTGCGGGCGTGGTCACGACCGTGGGATCGATGGCGTTGGTCTGCGTGGTATTATCGTTGGCGGAGCTTACCACGACGCCTTTTTCCGTCCAGGGCCCATCGGGTGAGGAGGCAGTGGCCAGGCCGATGACGGAGAGCCGGGGAGTGGGGGAAGAAAGGGCATAGTAGAGCCGGTATTCTGCGCCGGCCTGGAACACATAGGGCGCCCAGAGGGCGTTGTTCGGGGTGCCTCCCTGCCCGGTGATGGTTGCGGAGCCCATGGCGGGCAGGGAGGGAAAGACCCAGCCCGAGAACTGCCACTGCACCAGGTCTTTCGATTTCCGAACCTGGATGCCGGGCCGAACGGTTGTTCCATAGGCGACGTCGGTACTATAGCAATAATAGGTTGCGCCGAACTTTTTGATCGATGGGTCGTGAACGTTATAGGGTCCCCATTTTGAATAGTAGGCGAAATCCGCGACGTCGGCATAGGTATCTTCTATCGAATTAATGTCGAATGCCGCGGGGGTGGTGGTCGTGGTGGCAGTATCCGTTGGGCTGCCGCCTGTCGATGCGCCGTTCTTTTTGGAACAGGAAGACAGCAGGCCAAGGATGATCAGGGTAGCGTAATTAATAGGTCGCATTTTGCTTGACGCCGGGATTGTTATCTATTTCGCTTTGCGGGATGGGATAGAGTTCTTTTCCGGGTATATAGCCGTTGAATTCCGGATCGCGGGAGATCAGCCAGGCCAGTTTGGATGGGTCGGACAGCCAGCCCCAGCGGCGGATATCGTCAAAGCGGTGTCCCTCGAGACAGAATTCCAGCAGGCGTTCGTGACCGATCTGGTCGCGCATCTGTGCCTGGGAGTACGTCGAGAACAGGGCTGTGAGGTCAGGCAGACGGACCCTGTTGCGTACCATCTGCAGGTACTGGGCGCAAACGGCGGTGTTACCCAGTTCGTTCTGGCATTCCGCATACATCATCAGCACGTCGGCATAGCGCATCAGTCGTTCGTGGATCCCCGATTTCCAACTGTATTCATTGGCCTGGTAGCCATCCCCGTTCTCGTATTTGCGGCAGAAAACATCCGTCAGGAAACTGCTGTTGGCATATTTTACGGCAAAGGTGTCCTGATAGATCATCTCGCCGGGCTTGTTGTAGAACATGGTGGCATCGAGGCGGGGGTCCACGGTATTGTCGATGGTCTTCTCCAGGAAGAACTCGTTAAAAGCGCTTTTACTGGGCTGTACGTCGGTCCAGCCGTAGTCGGGCGCCCCATAGGTGATGGCTCTTGCGGAGGCCTTGCCCCAGGAGGACAAGGGAACGCCCTGCCACCCGAGATCGGTGCCGCCGGCCGTCGTGGAGAACTGGATCTCGAAGAGAGATTCGGCGTTGTTGGGATTGGCCAGGGTGAAATTATCGGCATAGTTCGGCACCAGGTGATAGACGCCCAGGTCGATAACGGCTTTAAACTGATCGGCGGCCTTCTGGAACTCGTGGTTGAAGAGATAGGCTTTGCCGAGGTAGGCCATCGCGGCTCCGCGGGTGGCCCTGCCTTTCTGACCTGCGTCTGCTCCCGAAACGGTATCGTAGGTTACGGGCAGCAGGTTGATGGCCGCCTGCATGTCGGATTCCACCTGTGCCCAGCCCTGGGCCTGGGTGGATTGGGGCATGAAGAAAGCGGATGAGCTTTTGGGCGCTTTCAGCGGGAGCGGCACGTTGCCGAACAGGTCCACGAGATGGAAGAAATAGAAACCCCGCATGAAATAGGCCTGGCCGAGGATCCGGTTCTTCAGTCCTGCGTCCATGGGGATGGCGGGTACATATTCGAACACCTGGTTGCAGCGGAAGATGCCCTCGTAATATTCGTCGAACGACCAGCCGTAACCGGAAGGGTCGCTGGTGCCCAGGGCGAATTTTCCCACATTGGAGATGGCTGTCCAGGGACTGTTGCTATGGACGTCATCTCCGCGGACATCCAGGAGGATGGGTGTGAACCGCATGTAACCGCCGTCGAGCAGCAAAGGGGCGTAAGCTGCATTGATGCCGGCTTCGGCGTCGGCCGCCGTCTTCCAGTAGGAAGTGGAGGTTTGTGCGTTGGGGTTGGCCTGGTCCAGTTGTTTACTGCAGCCGGGGGCAAGCCAGAGGGAGGCGGCTATAATTAGAATATGAGAGGGTTTGAAGAATTTCATATGAATGCTTTATTCGTTAGAGATTAGAGGTTGGCCTGCAAGCCGATCATAAATGTCCGGGGATTGGGGAACGAGCCGTAGTCGTAGCCGCGGCTGAACAGGCCATCGCTGATAAAGTCGGGGTCATACCCTTTGTATTTGGAGAGGGTGAGCAGGTTGAGCCCGCTGACGTAGAGCCGGAGGCGGGTAAAGACATGGCCCTTGCCAATACTGGAGGACGGGAAGGTATAGCCGATCTGGGCATTTTGCAGTTTAAGGTAAGTGCCGCTCTGCACAAAGCGATCGGAGAATCTTTCGTTTCCATTCGGGTCGCCGATCACCGGGCGGGGAACATTCGTATTGGTGTTCGAGGGTGTCCAGTAATTGAGGTAATCGGTATGGGCGTTGTTGTATTGACCGCTCATCAGGGCTGCGTAGACCCCATTAAAGACCTTCGATCCCGCATTGCCCTGCCAGAAGAAGGAGATGTCGAAATTCTTCCAGGAGGCGTCGAAGTTGAAGCCGAAGTAGACTTTCGGGATCGCCGAACCCAGGTATACCCGATCGGAATCGTCGCTGATGGTATAGGCGTGGGTATTGTCTTTCCCGTTCTGCGCCTTGAATCGTACATCGCCGGGGGCGGTGTAGGCGGACTGGAAGGCGTGGGCCGCGATGTCCGAAGCGTTCTGGAAGAGACCTTCCGTCTGGTAGCCGTACAACTCCCCTACTTCCCGGCCCACGGCCGTCTTGCTGCCTGCGCCATAGATGGGGTTATTGGCTCCGCCCAATTTCAATACTTTGTTCTTCAGGGTGTAGGCGTTGCCGCTGAGGTTGAATTTTACAGGGCCATTGGAGTGGTGGTAGGCCACCGTGAATTCCAGACCCCGGTTGGTCATTGTCGCGGCATTGGTAGTGAGCGTTTGCGGGAAGGAGCCTACTGAAAGGGGAATAGGTATCTGGGTGATGATATCTTTCGACCGACGGTCAAAATACTCCCCGGTGAAGGTGAGTTTCTCGTTCCAGAGTCCGAGGTCTATGGCAACATCTTTTGTGGTGGTGCTCTCCCATTTCAGGGAGGGGTCCGTTACGGATACTGTCGTTCCTCCCTGCGCCAGCACGTTGTTGAAGACATAGTTGACACTACCATCGATATAGGATTGCCAGCTATAGTAGCCGAGCGAGGTTTGGTTTCCAAGGGTTCCAAATCCTCCTCTCAGTTTCAGACTGCTGATCTCGCCGGGCAGGGTAATGAACTTTTCGTTGGCGATGTTCCAGGCGGCGGAGACGCCGGTGAAATTCCCGTAGCGGTGATAGGGGCTGAATTTGGAAGATCCGTCGCGTCTGAAATTGGCTTCGAGAAGATACCGGTCCTGGTAGTTATACCGGATGCGGCCGAGGAGGGAGAACAGGGTAGCCGTGCCCTTGTCGCTGGTGACGGTATTGGCTTTTGGATTGGAGACGGCGCCGAAGGTCTGGGCGACGAGGGTTGCCGTATCCGTGGATGTTGCGGACATTTGATCATAGTTGTCCTGCTGGTAGGTGGTACCCCCCAGGAATTCGAAACGATGGTCGCCGGCGTGGAGCACATAGTTAAGGGTGTTCTCGACCAGGCCGGTATTCGTTGCGCCCGTCAGTTGGTACATGTAGTATTGGGTATTGATATAATAATACCCCATGTCGAATTTGGGTTCATAGTGGAAATTCTTATAGTCAGTCCGGTCGAAGCTGACGCTGACCCGGTACTTCAGGTCCTTCAGCAGTTCGAGTTCGCCCCATGCGTTCGCCAGCATGCGGTTGCGGTTGCTGTAGTCGGTGACGAGCTTGTTGATGCCAACGACATTGGCGGAGATACCGCCGTTCAAGACCTTGTCGCTGCCGCCGTAGCCGCCGAGGCGAGCCGGGTCGATCACGGGGATGGTGGGAAAGGCCGTCAGCATGCTGGTGACCGTGCCGCCGAATACGGCATGACCATTGGTTGCCGCGAAGTTGCCTTTGGAGGATTGGGTGTAGGCGAATTTAGCGCCAAAGCTGAACCGGCCCTTTTTTCCCTGCATGCCGCTGTTGAGCGAGTAGCGCTTGTATGCCTGCGGGCCGACCTGGTAGCCCGTCTGATCGAAATAGTCGAGAGCGAGGTTATAGGAGGTGGTTTCGGAGCCGCCGGAGATGCCGGCGCTATGGTCCTGGATATATCCGGTCTTTAGTGCGGCTTTTTGCCAGTCCGTGTTGATATTCGAGATGAATAGCGGGCTGGAGGGATCGTTGCCCGGGGACAGGGCGAGGCCGGCGTTGGTCTCGGCGGTCCGGACGATCTGCTGGTATTGGGTCCTGCCGGTGAGGGGGATCGTCTTCGGCACCTTCTGCATGCCGGCGTAGCCGTTCAGGGTGATCCGGGCGGGTCCGGGCCGGCCTTTTCTGGTAGTGATGATGACGACGCCGGTTGCCGCCCTCGAGCCATAGATGGCCGCGGCGGAAGCATCTTTCAGCACCTGGATGGATTCGATATCGTCAGGAGGGAAATCATAGGGGTTTGTTACCGGGATGCCGTCGATGACAAACAGCGGGCTGTTGTCGCCGAAGGTGGTAACGCCCCTGATCTTTATCTGGACATAGCCACCCGGTTCGCCGGAGCCCTGCACGCTGATACCCGCAGCCTGGCCCTGCAACAGTTTGGCTATATCGTATGAGGCGCCCTTCTTCGCATTGTCCACATTGATAACGGCGATCGAACCCGTGAGGTCTTTTTTCCGCTCGGTACCATAACCGACCACTACCACGTCGTTCAGGGCGGTTGACCGGTCAGCCAGGTTGATATTCAACGGCGCGCCGTTGTTGCCGACCTTTGTTTCATAGTTGTCAAATCCGACGGAAGATATAACGAGGATATCGCCGGGCCGGGCGGGGACGGAGAAACTGCCGTCGTCGGAAGAGCTGGTGCTGATGTTCTTCCCTTTGACCGTGACGGTGGCCGCGACCACCGGCCTGCCATCCTTGTCCTTTACGCTGCCCTTCAGGGGAGCCTGCGCCATGGCGACGCATGAGATGAGCAGGATAAGGAGCAGGAGCTTAGATTTTTTCATATAGCATCATTTTTGGTTTGGGCGATTTTAAGTGTCATTGTAACAGTTAACTGAATGTCCACGAAAAATCGATTTTAAAGCAAATCGTACAGGCGGGATAAAATTGGGTATAATTTTCCGGCAATGCCTTCCAATTCGTATCATTGTTTCTTCAAATATTCTCAACTTTGCGTTGTGGCCTTCAGGATCCTCATACTTGCCCTGGCAGCCCTGCTGACGGGTGGCGCCCTTTGCGGTCAGCCCTACTATTTCCGCCATTTGCAGGTGGAAGATGGCCTTTCCAACAATGCCGTGATCTGCAGCCTGCAGGATAAACGCGGGTTTTTATGGTTTGGGACAAAGGATGGGCTGGACCGGTTCGACGGGTATTCGTTCCGCATTTTCCGCAACGATCCGGACGACAGCGGCAGTATCGGAAGCAATTTCATCCATTGCCTGTATGAGGATGCGAATGGGGTGCTTTGGGTGGGGACGGAAAAGGGGCTGTACCGGTTCGACGCCGCCACGGAAAGTTTCCGGCTATTGAAAGGAGCGGGCGAGGGTTCCATTCGGGATGTCGTGATGGATGGCGGCGGGAGTCTGTGGATCATTACGGGCTTCACGCTGATGGAGCTTTCTGCGGGACGAGAGCAGCCGAGATATTTCGATATCGGTCATTATTTTGAGGCGACGTCCTTATGTGTCTCTCCGGATAGTACGCTGTGGGTGTCGACGACGTCCGGCCGGCTGCAGCGGTGGGACCCCGGGGGTCATTCCTTTACCGGCTTCGATCTGTTCGATCATTCCGGGGTTACGCAGGACAAGTGGCTGGAAAGGGTGTATGCTATGGCGGACGGGCGGCTGCTGGTCGGAACGGCCACCCACGGGGCGAAGCTGTTCGATGTGCATCGGTCGGCTTATACCGATATTCTCACGTATAATGAGGACCAGACGGCGATATTTGCCCGCAATTTTATTCAGACCTCGGAGGAAGAGTTCTGGATCGGGACGGAGGCGGGCGTCTATATTTATAATTCCAGGACCGGCCAGGTCAACCACCTTCGGAAAAAGTATAACGATCCTTATTCCCTTTCCGACAATGCCGTCTATACTTTTTGCAAGGATAAGGAGGGCGGCATCTGGGCCGGCACTTATTTCGGCGGCGTCAGCTATTATCCCCGGCAGTACAATACTTTCCGGAAATATTTCCCCAAGAGCGGCGAGAATTCGCTGGATGGCGATGTGGTCCGGGAGATACACCAGGATGGAGCCGGCCACCTTTGGATCGGGACGGAGGACGCCGGGCTCAACCGGCTGGACACGGCTACCGGCCAGTTCACCCATTTCCAGCCTACCGGAGCGAGAGGGACCATCTCCTACAACAATATCCACGGATTGCTGGTTCATGGCAACCAGCTGTGGATCGGCACATTCGAGCACGGCCTGGATATCATGGACCTCTCCAGCGGCAAGGTGATTCGCCATTATTCGGGAGGCAATGGGGAACACGATCTGCGAAGCAGTTTCATCTATTGTATTTACGAGGACCCCTGGGGTAGTATCTTATTGGGTACGACGCGGGGGGCCTATGCTTATGATGCGGGGAAGGACTACTTCATACCTCTGCCGGGGATGCCCCTCTATAATTGGTATTCCTGCCTGCTAAGGGACAGGAAGGGTGGTTTTTGGGGTGGGACCTACGGAAATGGCGTCAACTATTACGACGCGCGAGAGGGAGCGTACCGGAATTTCCGGTACCGGGCCGGCGACAGGCGGAGTCTGGCCAGCGACAGGGTGAACAGTATATTTGAGGACAGCGGCGGCCGGCTTTGGTTTGCCACGGAAGGAGGGTTATGCCGGTATGAACCGGGGTCTGGGGACTTTACCCGATACGGCACCCGCGATGGATTCCCCACCAATTTCGTGCTGAGTATCCTGGAAGACGAAAAAGGACAACTCTGGATCAGCACTACGAAAGGGCTGGTATGTTTTTCGCCGCGCACGGCGCGGTCGGTTGTCTATACAAGGGACAACGGGTTGTTGAACGATCAGTTCAATTTCAGCTCCGCCTACCGGGACCCGGCGGGCCGGATGTATTTCGGGAGTGTAAAGGGTATGATCAGTTTCCGTCCGGCGGACTTCATCCGGAATTCATTTGTCCCGCCGGTGTACCTCACCGGGTTCCAATTGGATAACAAGGAGCTCCCGATCGCCCGAAAGGGGTCTCCCCTTCGAAAATCCATCAGTTATTCGGATAAGATCGTGCTTGACAATCGTCAATCCACTTTCAGCATCGACTTTGCGGCGCTTGGTTACACGGCCCCCGAGATGACGGAATACGCGTATAAAATGGATGGCCTCGACAATGGCTGGACCCATCTGAAGACCAACCGGAAGGCCTATTTTACCGGGCTCGCTCCCGGCCACTATATCTTCCGGGTGAAGGCCGCCAACAGCAGCGGGGTATGGAACGAGCAGGAAGCCGTTCTGGCCATCGAGATCCTGCCTCCCTGGTGGGCGAGTCCGTGGGCTTATGTGGGCTATATCCTTGCGGCATCCCTCGGCATCTGGTACGCTATCCGCGTTTACCATAGAAACGTGGAAGAAAAGAACAGGCGGAAGATCGAGCACCTCGAAAGGATCAAGGAAAAGGAAATATTCAATGCGAAGATCGAGTTCTTCACCAATGTCGCGCATGAGATCAGGACTCCCCTGACGCTGATCAGGGGACCGTTGGAAAAAGTGATAAAGAAGGCCGGCGCCGTTGTGGAAATAAAGGACAGCCTGAGGATCATGGAGCGAAATACCCTCCGGCTTATCGACCTGACGAATCAACTACTGGATTTCAGGCAAACGGAGATCGGCGGTTTCAGCCTGAACTATGTAAAAGCCAATATCGCCGAACTGCTGGAAGAGCATTATATGAGTTTCAAGCCGCTCGCGGAACAGAAAAATCTGAGTTTCGAACTTTTCCTGCCACCGGCCCCGCTGTTTGCTTATGTGGATGTCGACGCATTTAATAAAATATTGGCCAACCTGTTCAGCAATGCGGTGAAATATGCCGGGAGCAAAGTGGTCATCCGCCTGTTTCCTTTGGAAGAAGGAGAACCCTTCTTCACCATCGGGGTCCAAAACGACGGATTCCTTATCCCTTATGAAATGAAGGAGAAGATCTTCGAGCCCTTCTTCCGGTTGAAAGAGACGGAGAAACAAAAAGGTACCGGGATCGGGCTGGCCCTGTCCCGGAGCCTCGCGGAACTACACAAGGGCCGTTTGGTGCTTAAACAGCCCGAAGGCGGGTTCAACCATTTTGCCCTCACCATCCCTGTCCATCAGGAAAACGAATTCAACTTGCTATATGAACCCAGTCATATTATTGGTAGACGATAACGAAGAGATCCTCGAATTCATCGAGCACGAGCTGGACGAGAAATATACGGTGATCAAAGCGACCACCGGCAAAGATGCCTTGTCCCGGCTGCGGGAGGAGGCCATCCATCTTGTCATTTCCGATGTCATGATGCCCGTCATGGATGGGTTCGAGTTGTGCAAGGTGATCAAGACGAACTTTGAACACAGTCATATCCCTGTGATCCTCCTAACGGCCAGGAACACGTTGCAATCCAAGATCGAGGGGCTTGAATTAGGCGCCGATGCCTATATCGAGAAGCCGTTCTCCCCGGAATTTCTTCGGGTACAGATCGCCAACCTGCTTGCCAACCGGGCCAAGATCAGGGAATATTTCGCCAGCAGCCCCCTGGTGCATATCAAGAGCATGGCTTATTCCAAGGCTGACGAGCTTTTCCTCGAGCAGTTGAACGAGGCGATATATGCCAACATGGAGGACCCCGATCTGGATGTCGACCGGCTGGCGCAGCTGGTAAATATGAGCCGTCCCACGTTGTACCGGAAGATCAAATCCATCTCCGATCTTACCCCGAATGAACTGATCAATATCACCCGGCTCAAGAGGGCTGCGGAACTATTACTGGAGAACAATTACAAGATCTATGAAGTGGCCGGGCTGGTCGGCTACGGCTCGCAAACGAATTTTGGCAGGAATTTCCTGAAACAGTTTGGTATGACCCCTTCCGATTATGTTGTGCTGAAGCATCAGGAGAAAAAGTGAAAGAAGAAGCGAAGACCCCAGGCCAGGATGCAGCCGCCGGCGACGATGGCGGCGATGGTCCAGGCGATGGAGGGGCGGCGGTTCAGCAGGCTGGTTCGCAAGGGGATCTCCCGGACGGTGTTGACGCGACCGTCCTTTATTTTTTGCAAAACTTTCCGGACCTCGGTATCGACGATCCTTCCGGGCAGGGGTTTCCAATTCGATTCAAGGGCGGCTATGACCGCTTTTGCCTGGTTGACCAATTCCCCCTTTTCGGGATTGTGGGCTATCCAGTTGATCCAGAAATCCGCCTCGGGGCCCTCGGGGTTGCGCACCCAATTACGAAAGCTGCGGGAGAAGGCGAGGTCCTCGAGCGTATTATAATCTTCGATTGACATTTGTGAAAATGAATTTTCTACCCTTGCGGAGGCGGCGGAGCCCGTCGTGGAGAAGGTTTTGCACCGACTGGCGGCTAAGGGACATGATCCCGGCGATGTCTTCGGCATAGGCGTCCATATGGAACCGGAGATAGATGACCTCCTGCTGGCGGCGGGAGAGGCCGGCGAGGGGGCTGTTTAAGCGGTCATCGAACTGAGGTTCGATAGCCCGGCGGGAGCGGCTGATGGCCCTGGTAAGGTTATGGCGAAGGGATCGGAGGAGATCGTATTTTACGAAGGAGGTCTCACTGACGGTGAGCCTGTTGATCCAAAGGGCGAGGAATAGGTCCTGGATGCAGTCTTTGACGAGTCCGGTGTCTTTTGTGAACCGGGTGCCGTAATTGAAGAGATCTTGATAGTGAGCGTGCATCAATTCGCCAAAGGCATCGGCGTCGCCGTTGCGGAATTTGTTCCAGAGAAGGAGGTTTTCGTCCAGTAGGTTGACGGAGGTCATGGCAGCACGTTAGTTTGGCGTTAGGCTGAAGATACGAAAAATTCACAAGTCCGCGAGATCGATGATGTGATTTTGCAGCGCGAAGCGGATGATACCGGCGATATTCCGGGCGCCGATGCGCCTGGAGATGTTGCTGCGGTATTGTTCGACGGTGCGTTCGGAGAGATATACCTGGGTGCTGATCTCCCGGGCCGTTTTTTGCTGGCAGATGAGCCGGATGATCTCTATTTCTTTGGCAGAGAAGCCGGTGTTGGCGACGATGAGGCGGGGGTGCTCTTCTTCCGGGAAGACGCGGTGGATGATATGGTTGCGGGCCTCGCGGCAGAAATATTCTTTTCCTTCGAGGAGGGTTCCCACGGCGTGAACGAACTCCTCATCCTTCTCACTTTTTATTACATAGCCATGGACGCCGGCGCCGAACATCTTGAGGACGGCGGCGGAGTAGCCGTTGAAGGAATAGGCGAGGATACGGGTGCCTGGGCAACGGTATTTGACCTCTTTTACGATGGTGTCGCCGGTGCCGTCGGGCAGAACATAGTCAACGACGACCAGCTGTGGCCGGTGTTGGGTGGCCAGGGTCAGGCCCGCGGCAGCGGTGTTAGCCTGCCAGATGTCCTGGAACCGGTTGCCGACGAGCAGGCGAATGCCGTTGGCGATCATATTATGGTCATCGATCACGAGGAGGGAGCCGTAGTGTTTCAAGGGTGCACTCATAATAAGGGGATTGAAAGCGCAATGGTGTAGCCGTTGGGAAAATTATTGTTGAGCTCAAAGCGGCCTCCCAGGGACGCGGTTCGTTCGTTGATATTTTGCAGGCCGATGCCACCCGCGGCGGAGGGATCGATGCCTTTGCCGTCGTCGGTATAGTCGATCTGCAGGTTACGGTGCAACCCTTTCAGGACGATGACAATATTATTGCAGGCGGCGTGCTTGATGGAATTGGAGATCAGCTCGTGTACGATCTTCGACAGGTGGGTCATCTGGAAGTGGCTGAGGATGGCGTTGCCGTTCTCGACGGTGAGCGTGAAGGCGATTCCGGTCGCTTCGCGGATCTTTTGCAGGAGGGTATCGAGGTCGCGGGCCAGAGCGCTGATAGTGCCGAGCCGGTTGGATTTGAGATCATGGGAGATGCTGCGGACTACCTCCATGATCTGGCCGATCTGCCCCTTTAGCTGGTCGAGGCCTTCGGAGGGATTGCTGTCGGACTCTTTTTTTACGAGGGCATTGGCATAGAGGAGCATGGGTCCTACGGTGTCGTGAAAGTTGCTGGCCAGGTGCCCCTGGAGATGGAGGAGGCGGCGTTGCTGGCGGGCATGGTAGACGAGAAAGGCGGAGAGTCCGCCCAGAACGATCAGGGTAAGCATAAAGAAAAGGAAGACATTGGACTGCCGGGCGGCCCGTTTGCTTTCTTCGGCCCGAAGGAGCTCGGCGCGGGCATTTCCTGCTTCTGCCAGGGCATAAAGATTATTGTCGCGGTCGGAACTGACGCTGTAAAAGGCCGAGTCGCGGAGAAGCCAGGCCTTGTGAAGGGTCTGCCAGGCTTCCGCATATTTCCCTTCGCGGGCAAGCAGGCGGCTGTCGTTTATCAGCAGGAAGCCGGGGTCGGTGACGGCATAGGCTGCGTTTGGCCCATGCCCATTCAATATCTGCAGGTAGCGGCGGGCGCTGTCCACCTGGTTGTGGTCGAAATAAAAGTCCACGGCCTCGGTGTAGAGCGACACCCCGTAATCGGCTTTCAGGCGTGCGGGAAAATCCGGGGATTCGACGTCACGGATAGCCGCATGGAGGAGGTCCTGGGCCTGGCCGGTGTGGCCGAGGCTCAGCTCGTTGCGATAGGCCGTGCTGTGCCGGAGGTAGTCGTATTTGGGAAAAGCGGCGGCATATTTTTCCGGGTGCTGCCGGACATTCTGTTGGATCGCTTCCGCCAGGCGGTAGGCGCCGTCGCGGGCGGCGGTATCCCCGGTCTTTGCATAGGTGTAGACGGCGGTCTGCAGAATGCTCAGCGCCACGAAGACCTGCTCGGGGCTTGTTTTGCCCGTGGTGACGGCGGCAGGGATGCCGCGGAGGGTTGGGGTCAGGGTGAGGAGCCTGATGATCACTTTTGGATAATCCCTGTTGTTGTAGTATAAAGAAAGGGCGAACAGATCGCTATGGGCCAGATCGCCCTTTTCAAAAAGACCGGCCTTTATCCTTTCCTCGTTATTCTTTTCGGAATAGTAGATGGCGGAGCCGAACTTATTGGTGTTGTAGGCATTGAGCGCCAGATAGGTGTAGTAATAGGCCCGCTGGCGATTCAGGGCCGGATCGCCGAAGGCGATCCGGCGGTAGGAAGACAGTAGTTGTCCAAGACTGTCGTCTGCTTCCAACAGCGGAGCGATAGAGTCGACGGACCTGCAATAATCCGTATCTTTCAACCTTCCGGCCTGACGCCAGGCTTCCAGGGTGGCCAACCGCTGTTTCAGCGAATCGGACAACTGGGCATGTCCAAAAAGACCGGTTATGATGCCCAGTCCCGTCAACAGGGATTTTAGCCAATTCCAACACCGCATAATCAAATGTAAATAAAAAACAATACAATAGTACTTGTTCAATTCCTAATGCGGAAAATTCAGTAGTTTTTTGTCTAACGCATCGGCTACAATAACTTACCCTATCAAGACACCTAACTGATTGAACCAACTTATCGATTCTTATTACCCAGCTATTTTTAATTCCGTCGTGAGGCTTACCGGGCATACGGATGAGAAGGAGCTGAAGACCCTAACGGAGGATATCCTTGCGGAGCTGCGACAGCGGATGGAGGAGCTGGGGGCGGCCGAACGAAGGGGTATTTTTGTCTACCGGGTACTGTTGATCCATGTATTTTCCTTTCTGCAGGAGCGGCGGGATGAGTTGCGGATCGAGTTCCTTCGGAAGACCCTTCCTATTTGCCGGCGAGGCTCTTTTTAAAGAATTTCTTCAGGAGGAAGCTGGTGGCGACGCCGGCGATCATTTTGACCAGGGTGGTCTTTGGTTCATGGGTGCGGCTGAAAAAATGCGAGAATAGATTCTTTATGATATTGGCGGGCTTGAGGCGATCGGTAAGGACCGCGATGCGGCTGCGCATGTGCTGCTCGTTGACATAGTTCTGATGTTCGAGATCGCGTATTGCTTCCCGCAATTCTTCGATAGTCCTTATCCTGGCCATACAATTATTTTAAGATCTTCCGGATCAGCATATTGCTAAAAGGCTCCTTGAGCCATTTCCGCCGTCCCGCGAAAATGATCAGGGCGAGAAGGACGTAGAGTCCTCCCATGACAAAGAACCCATAATAGCTTTTTCCCAACCAATCTCCTATCAGCAGGGCAAAGCCGATGCTGAATATTATTATCACAAAGGAGATGATGACGATCAGGCCCAGGCCGGAGACCAGTTCGCCGGAGACATCGGCCAGGCTCTCGATCGTCTTATATTTCCATAAGGTGGTCCGGGTCTGGATGAAGTCTCCGGCGTCGGAAAGAAGGATGTCGATATCTGTCGGTTCCTGATCCATAAAACGGTTTAGGACATCGAGTTCTTTGTCCGGTTAAAACTGCCTTTTACCCCGTCAACGACGTCATTGAATTTGTCCTTTACCGACTCGCCGATGTCGGCGATGGAGTCGCCGATCTCCGAACTCCTTTCGGCGATCCTGCGACGGGTCTCCGATCCTTTATCCGGGGCCAAGAGGATACCCAATGCGCCGCCGATCGCTGCGCCGGCAATGAAGCCGAGTAAAATTTTGGATGTGCTGTTCATACGCGTTGATTTTAAGTAAAAGTATAAAAATTCCTTGCCAATTCATTAAGAGGGCGGGTATTCGATTTGCACATGGAAATTGAGAAAAAAATTCTACAACATGAGCAAGGAGCCGGATACCCCCCCGCAGAACGGAACGATCTGTCAGTATTTTCACTGGTACTACCCTACCGACGGCAGCCTGTGGAAGAAAGTTGCCGCAGAGGCGCCGCGACTGGCCGAAATGGGCTTTACCGCCATCTGGCTGCCGCCGGCCTGCAAGGGGACGAACGGGACCTATTCGATCGGGTACGACATCTATGATCTTTGGGACCTTGGCGAGTTCAACCAGAAGAATTCCGTTCGAACCAAGTACGGGACGAAGCAGGAATATCTCGACGCTATTGCCGCCATTCATGCAGCGGGGATGCAGGTATATGTGGACATCGTCCTCAATCATAAGGCGGGCGGTGACGAGATCGAAACGATCAGGGTGAGAAAGGCGGACCCGGAGGACCGGACGAAGTGGATCAGCGAGCCTTTTGACATCGAGGCCTACACCAAATTCACTTTTCCCGGGCGGAAGGGAAAATATTCTGATTTCATCTGGGATTTCCGTTGTTTTACGGGCGTGGATTTCGACAATAAGACGAAGGAGATCGCCGTCTACAGCATCCTGAACGATTATGGCGAGGGTTGGGAGGAGGTGATCGATGTGGAGAAGGGCAATTATGATTACCTGATGTATGACGATATCGAGTTCCGGAATCGCGCGGTGGTGGATGAGTTGAAGCGATGGGGGGAATGGTATTGCCGGACGACGGGGTTTGACGGGGTTCGGCTGGATGCGGTGAAGCATATCTCGCCTGCTTTTGAGAACGAGTGGCTGGATCACATGCGCCATGTGACGGGGAAGGAATTCTTTGCGGTCGGCGAATATTGGGCGCCGGGCAACCTGCCGTTGCTGCTGAAATATATCGAGGCTACGGAGGGAAGGATGTCGCTGTTCGATGCGTCCCTGCACCACAATTTCGAGGCGGCGGGCAAGCAGAAGCGGGACTATGATCTGACGACTATATTCAATGACACGCTGGTGGCGGCGAAGCCGAACCTGGCCGTAACGATGGTAGACAATCATGACACGCAACCGTTGCAGTCGCTCGAGGCGCCGGTAGATCCTTGGTTCAAGCCGATGGCCTATGCGATCATCCTGTTGCGGCAGATGGGATACCCATGTGTATTCTATCCGGACCTGTATGGCGCCAGGTACAAGGACAAGGGGCATGACGGCAATGACTACGAGATCTATCTGCCGGAGGTGGAAAATATCTGGAAATTGATGACGGCCAGGAAACGATTTGCCTATGGCCCCCAGCGCGACTGGCTGGATCATCCGAACTGCGTCGGCTGGACCCGGGAAGGGGACGGAGATCACCCCGGGTCAGGCTGTGCGGTGCTGATCAGCAATGGGGATGAGGGTTTCAAGACCATGGAGGTCGGGAAGGCGCATGCGGGAAAAACCTTTGTCGATTGGCTTGGCAAACAACCCGGGAAGGTGACCATCGATGAGGAAGGCAAGGGAGAATTCCATGTCGGCGAGTGCTCGGTCTCCGTTTGGGTGACGGAGGGGAGCTAGCGATGCTGCACTACCTGTAACTTGTCCACCGCGTCATAGATGACCTTACGGTTCAACGGTTTAGCGATGAACAGGTCGACGCCGCCGTCGTACGCTTTTTTCCTGTCCTGGGCGCCGTCGTGGGCCGTGATCATGATTACTTTTACTTCGGGATAATTTTGCTTTACAAAGGGGATGAAATCGAGGCCAAATCCATCGGGAAGATGGTTGTCAAGGAAAATAAGGGAAGGCGTATCTGTTTCAAGGGTGATCCTGGCATCCGATAGGGTGTTGACGAAACCGGTATGAAAATTCCGCTGTTTTAACATTCCGCTGAGCAAATAGCAAATATCCAATTCATCGTCTACGATCAGGACTTTCTGTTTTTCTGTCATAATAATTGTTTCCACTTAACCGTAAAAAATCTAGAATCTAAACAATTTTATATAACTAAGTTATTACAATTTTATTGCCACAGAGATTTGGGGCAGGAGCGCACTATGCAATTTACCCCCCGCGCTTTAAAAAAACGCATGTTCCATACTTTTCGTAAATTGCAGGGAACTACGATTCCCCAAAACGGGGAATATCCTCCCCAAGAACCCTTCATTAGCCTGTTTCCCAAGCCGCAAGAAATTGGCAAGAGTTTTAGAATAGAGAGTATAGATTGTATAATCGGTTATATTTGAAAATCAAACAATGACTATGAAGAGAATTCTCATCATTGACGACGATATGGATATGTGCAACCTGCTTAGCCGCTTTCTTCAGAAGAAGGGGTTTGAGACGGAAGCCAGTCACAGTGGCAACAAGGGGATTGCCAAGTTCAAAGAATCCAGATTCGACGTTGTGCTTTGTGATTTCCGGCTGGGGGATAAGGAAGGGAGGGAGGTGTTGAGGGAGATCAAGCAATTCGATCCTTATGCGATCGTTATTATCATAACCGGGTATTCCGATATCAAGACGGCGGTGGACGTGATCAAGGCGGGAGCCTTTGACTATATCACGAAACCCCTTATTCCTGAGGAGGTGTTGAGTGTCATCAGCAGGGCCTTGCAACAGTCCCCGGAGGGCGGCGATGTAAAAACGGTTACGGCTGCGAATATGCCGGCTCCTGCGGCGCGAAGACCGATCAAGTCGAGCACGGAAGAGGAATTCCTGGTCGGCCAGGCGCCCGTGACAAAGGAGCTCTACCGGCAGATAGAATTAGTGGCCCCGACCAATTACAGTATCATTTTATACGGAGAGAGTGGTACGGGCAAGGAAGTGATCGCCCGGACGATCCACAGCAATAGTGCGCGCAAGGACAAGCCTTTTATCGCGATGGATTGCGGCACGTTGTCCAAGGAACTGGCGGGGAGCGAGCTTTTCGGCCACGTAAAAGGCGCGTTTACCGGCGCCCTTGGAGATAAGGAAGGACATTTCGAGCTGGCCAATGGCGGCACGTTGTTCCTGGATGAGGTGGCGAATCTGAGTGTCGAGATCCAGGCTGCGCTGTTGCGGGTGATCCAGGAACGGAAGTTCAAACGGGTCGGCGGCACGAAGGAAATGGATACCGATGTACGGATCATCGTGGCGTCGAATGAGAACTTACAGGATGCTTACCGGAAAGGGAAGTTCCGGGAGGACCTCTTCCACCGATTCAACGAATTCTCCATCGTCCTGCCGGCCTTCCGCAACCGGAAGGAGGATATCCCGTTGTTTGCGGAATTTTTCCTATCGAAGGCCAATAAGGAACTGAACAAAGAGGTGGAAGGATTTGAACCCGAGGTCATGCAGATCTTCATGAACTATCTCTGGCCGGGCAATCTCCGGGAGTTCCGGAACGTGATCCGTCGCGCGGCCTTATTGACCTCCAGCGGCCGGGTCAATTCCCGGGTGTTGCCGGCGGAGATCGTGGACAACAATGGCTTTGCGCAGAATTTCAGCGCCCAGACCGTGGAAGCGCCGACGGTAGCGCCCGTGCATCATCCCATCGCACATAAGGAGACCGACCTGAAGAATGCGGCGGCCCAGGCCGAGTACGATACCATCATGAATGTATTGAAACAGGTGAATTACAATAAGTCGCGGGCCGCGGAGATCCTGAAGATAGACAGGAAGACCTTGTATAATAAGATCAAGAGTTATCAGCCTTAATACACGACAATTTCTGCCTTCTGCGTCGTATGGGCGCTGAAGTAACCCAAAGCACCGCCGGTGATATTCGTATTCGGATTCGCCGGCGTTGCTGTTTGGAAGTTGTTGTTGCCGGTGACGTTGGCCAGGGTGAAGAAATAGTTGTAGATATTCTTGTCGACGCAGTTCATGGTCAGCACCAGGGTATCGTTCTTTTGCAGATAGGCGCTGTCGTTGAACAGGGGTTCTTCGATATATCTCCCATCGGACAGCCGGTCTTCAAATACAAATACATTGGGTATGTTCCTGCCGTTGACCTTTTCGGTATACTGGTAATAGTTGCCGGGACCGGGTGGGTCCTGGAAGTTGACCACGGCATTTATCTCCTGCTTGTTATTGAAATCGAAATTCAGGGCGAAGGTGACCGAATCGAGGAATACGGCCTTGGGCATGGTCGAGACGGCCCGGTATTGCTTTCCGTCGACGGTGACGCTCAGGACATAGGTATGGCCGACGACTCCGACAGTGCCGCGGGCCAGATAGACGCCCGAGTCCGAATTGGCCTGGGAGAGATGATCCACGATACCGTTGGTGCTATCGGTAATGTATACGTCCGCGTTGGTGACCGGGGGATAGACATTACTCGCCGAGAAATCGACGGTCTTGCTGATCCGGACCGCAAAAGGCCCCCTGACATTGGCCACCTCGCCTTCGATGACGATCTGGGGCGCCGCATTGTTGAGATCGACGCCGATGACCTTTTTGCAGGCGGCCCCGGTGATGGCGGCCGTTGCGGCCAGGATGAGGACTAAGCGTATTTTTCTCATCGATCAAAATTTAAAGTTATAGGTCACGGCGGGTACGAACCGGAAAAGGGCGTATTGAAGGGCCTGGGTCTTTGTGGGATCGTCGGGGTCGTTCTGGAAGACGATGCTATAGGCATTCTCGCGGCCATAGAGATTATAAATAGAAAAGGTCCAGCTGCTTTCGAACTTCTTCCTTTTCTTTCCCTGCAGGGTGGCGGCTACATCCATCCGATGGTAGGCGGGCATGCGGTAGCCATTCCGTTCGGTGTAATAGAAGGCCGTTTGGTTGTCTACCTGGTATTTGCCGCTCGGGAAGGTCACGGCATTGCCGGTATAGTAGACCCAGGTTGCCGAGAGGGTCCATTTCGGGCTGGCCTGATAGATGCCGACGATGGCGATATCGTGTGTCCGATCCTGTTTTGCGGGGTACCATTCGTCCTGGTTGATCCCGTCGATCTTCAGTTCGGTGCGGGACAGGGTATAGCTGATCCAACCGGTGAGCCGGCCGACTTTTTTCTTGACGAAGAGCTCGAGGCCGTAAGCCCGGCCTTTGCCAAAGAGAAGCTGGGATTCGACGTTGGTATTGGCGATAAGCTGCGCGCCATTCTTATAATCTATCTGGTTCTCCAAAGACTTATAATACGCTTCGACGGAAAACTCATAGCGGTTGCCGGCCGCATTCTTATAAAAGCCGATCGACCCCTGGTCCGCGACGCCGGGCTTCACGTTGTTGCTGCTGGGGATCCAGAGATCGGTAGGATTGGCGGAAGTCGAATTGGAAAGAAGGTGAAGCACCTGGGTATTGCGGTTATACGCCAGCTTTATCGACGACGCTTCGGATAGCTGGAGGCTTAGTGAGGCCCGGGGTTCGGGATTCGTGTAGCTCTTTGCGACCCTGCCGGAAGAATAATACGTCGAGTCTTTGGTATTCCCATTCGCATCGTAGGTATAGAAGGCGCCGGGGCCGAGCGCGAGGAAGGAGGAGACCCGGAGACCGTAGTCGAGATGGACCCTGTCGGTGGGCGACCATTCGTGCGAGATATAGGCCGCGTTCTCGAGACTGTATTTGCTTTGCAGGTTCAGCGAGTTGAAGCTGCTGGTGGCGGACGCCGAGAGGATGCCCGGGGCGATGGCATGGTGGATGGCGCTGAAGCCGAAGTTGACCTTATTACCCGCGTCGATGTAATATTGCAGATCTTCCTTAAGGTCCCAATCCTTGATATTTGAGGTAAGCCCGATATTGTTGTTGTTGGAGTTGATCCGGATCTTATAACTGTACTTGCTATAGATCAGGGAGGTGTTGGAAAACAGGCGGCTGCTGAAGACGTGGTTCCAGCGGGCCGTTCCGGTGGCATTTCCGTAGTCGATGCCAAAGGTGTTGCCGAAGCTGAGGTAATCCCGGCCGAAGTATCCGGAGAGATAGACGCGATCTCTTTCGCTCAGCTTGTAATTGGCCTTGGCGTTGAGATCATAGAAATAGAGGCTGTTGTTGCTGACGGAGGAATCCGGGGAGAGTTTCAGGAAGAGGTCGGCATAGGTGCGGCGGCCGCTGATGGAGAACGAGCCGCGGTCCTTTACGATCGGTCCTTCCGCATTCAGACGGGTGGAGATGAGACCGATCCCGCCGCCGAAGTGATAATCTTTGTTGTTGCCGTCATTCATTTTGATGTCGACGACGGAGGACAGCCGGCCGCCGTATTCGGCGGGCATGCCGCCTTTATATACGGTGATATCCTTTATGGCGTCGGAGTTGAAGGTTGAGAAGAAGCCCAGCAGATGCGAAGGGTTGTAGACCGTAGCTTCGTCGAGGAGGATGAGGTTTTGATCCGCTCCCCCACCCCGCACGAAGAAACCGCTGTTGCCGTCGCCGGCAAACTGGATACCCGGGAGGAGCTGGATGGTCTTGAGTACATCTTTTTCCCCAAACAGTACGGGGACGTTCTTGATCTCGCTGGTGGTGAGCTTTTGAACGCCCATCAGCGGCCGGGTGACGTTCTCGTTCTTTTTTGTCGCGCTGACCACGACGGCGTCGAGCTGGTTACCGGTGGTAACCAGCTCGACGGGGACCTCGAGATTTTTGGTGAGGGGCAGGTCGACCGTATCGGTCTGATAGCCGGAGAAAGAGATCAGGAGATGATACTGGCCGGCGGGGGCGCTGATGGAATAAAAGCCATAGGCGTTGCTGAGGATGCCGGAGCGGGGGATCTCCTGGATGCTGATGCTGGCGCCGATGAGGACTTCGCCGGAGGCTTTATCGCGGACGATCCCGTTGACGGAATAGCGGGTTTGGGCCGTACCGGTGAGGGTGAGCAGGAGAGCAGCTGTTAGGACTTGTATATACCCGGCCCGGCCTCCTGCCGGGCCAGATGGTCTATTTAAATATTTCTTCAAGGGATGGGTCGGTATAGTCTGCAATATAATTCAGGACGTTCGGATAACGCTGGAATTCTTCCTTTTCGTGCATGGTTGTCAGGACGATGCAGGGCATGTTTGCGCGCAGGGCTGCTTCCACTCCTTTTGGGGCGTCTTCGAAGACCAGGCAGTGTTCCGGCGGGATGCGGAGGAGCTTTGCTGCCAGCAGGAAGGTTTCGGGATCGGGTTTGCTGATGGCTACTTCGTCTGCGCTGACGATAGCGTCGAAATAGTGGCGGAGGTGAAGATTGTCGAGGACGAAGTCGATGTTGAAGGGGATGGCGGCGGAGCCGATCGCCATTTTGATGCCTTGTTGTGCTGTTTTTTCAAGGAATTTGGGGAGGCCGTTGATCAGCCGCAGGTGGGGTTTGAAGGCAGCCTGGTAGTTTTTTTCCTTTTTCATGGAGATGGTGTCGACCTGTTCTTTGGTGAATTTGCCTTTGCCGAAGACCCGGTCGAGGAGTTCTTCGTTCTTGCCGTACATCTGGAGGGCGACTTCTTCGCGGGTCAAATTGGCGTTGAGATCATTGTTGAGAATAGCGTGCCAGGCGATGTTATGGTATTGCATGTCGTCGACCATGGTGCCGTTGAGATCGAAAATAAAGGCTTCCGGTTTCATTGTCTTCATTTCGCTAAGATAGAGTACTTTCGAATTATATGAGAACTACCACCTCGCTTACGAACTGGGGGATCATCGGTCCCGGGAAAATCGCAAAAAAGTTTGCTGCTGCATTGGGAATGGTCGACGGGGCTGCGTTGCGGGCCGTGGCGTCGAGGGATGCCGCGCGGGCTACGGGCTTTGCAAAAGAGTATGGGGCGGGGACTGGATATGGCTCTTATGAGGAGTTGGCGGCTGATGCCGCAGTCGACGCTGTCTATATTGCGACGCCGCATGGATTTCATGCGGAGCATGCGATCCTGTGTTTGCGTCAGGGGAAGGCGGTAGTTTGTGAAAAGCCTATGGCCTTGTCCGCGGCGGAGGTGTCTACGATGATCGCGGCATCGCGGGAGTCGGGGGCCTTCCTCATGGAAGCCCTATGGACCCGATTCATCCCCCTGATGCGTTCGGTGATGGAGCTGATCGACTCGGGGGCGATCGGCGCCGTGAAATATGTGCGGGCGGATTTTGGGTTCCTGGCGCCCTTCAAGCCCGAAGGGCGGCTTTACAATATGCGGCTGGGGGGCGGGTCGTTGCTGGATATCGGCATCTATCCCTTGTTCCTGTGTACGCAGCTGCTGGGGAGGCCGGCCCGGATCGTTGCGGCGGGGGACTTGTCGCCCACCGGCAGCGATGTTACCTGTCACGCCCTTTTACAATATGGGGATGGGGTTTCGGCCGTGATCAGCAGTACGCTGGCCTGCCAAACCTCGCTGACGGCGGAGATCGCCGGGACGGAGGGGATGATCCGCATCCCGACGCCCTGGTATAAGAATGACCGGTATGAGTGGGGCCGGACGGGGGAGCCGGCTCAGCTGGTGACGTTGGAGCCGATGGTGAATGGATTCGAATACCAGATCCGGGAGGCGATGCGTTGCCGGGCTCTTGGCCTGATCGAGAGTCCGTTGCTTCCGCATTCCTTTAGTTTGATGATGGCGGAGATCATGGATGATATCCGGGGGCAGATCGGCGTGAAATATTTATCAGAGTGAGTTGCGGAGGGTCAGGTAGAAGGGGACTTCTTCCTGGTTGTGGGTGTTCTCAAGGATCTGGCGGGCGGCCATCACCCCCATTTCGCGGAAGTCGGTGGAGATGGTGGTGATGCCATCGAGGATGATCTTTTTCAGAGGGGTCTCGTTGTAGGAGATAACGCCGACCTGGCGGCCGACATCGAGTTTAAGGGAGATGATCCTTTCGATGAGCACGACGAGGTCTTCTTCCATTAAATTTATGTACACCTCGCCTTCACCGATGGGTTCGTCGGCGATGCTGCGAACCACCTTATAGGTAAAGGCATATTCCTGGCAGAAACGGCTGCAGCCCTGAAGGATCTCGACGGGTTGATAGGTCGAACTGGGGAAGATGATCTTTATCGTGTGATATTTGCTGAGAGGCTCGCGGGCCCGTTCGAGGGCGGAGTAGATATCCTGTTCGAAGTTTTGATAGACGGCGGCGTATTCCCCGGTGATACCGGGTATTTTTTTGTCCAGCACGAGGAGCTTGTCCTTCGGCAGGCTGTTGATGATGTCGGCGGCGCGTTCGCCACCTTCGAGGAAGTGCGGGATGATGACGAAGTGGGAATGGTCTTCCTTTCGGTCGGCGAGAAGCTTTTTGAAGAGTCCGAAGTCGTTGTTATAGATGTAAAAGTCGACGACCGTGTATTCGCCGAGGGAGGCGATAAAGGCATCGTAGAGGATCTTTTTGTGGGCGCTTAGCTTGTTGAACAGGAGGAAGATGCGGAGCGTCTGGTGGAAATCGGTGTTCTGTATAAAGTAGCCTTTACCCGGGACGGAGCCGAGGACGCCCATTTTCTTCAGGTATTTGTACCCCTTTTCGGCGGTGTCGCGGGAGATCTCCAGCTCATAGCTCAGCTCGTTGATGGAGGGCATCAGGTCGTTCTTCCTGATCTTGCCGTTCTCGATCGCTTTGAGGATGGAGTTGGTGAGTTGCAGGTATTTTGGGGTGGCGGCATACTCGTCGACCCGGATCCAATCGAATATGTTGGGGTGCTTCATGCGGGCCTCAATATAAGGAAAAACCCGTGGTTACGGGTTTTTCCTTATATAGGTATTGTTCTCGAAGCTGACGACATAGTCGGAGGTGAAGAATTTGCTTTTGTAATAGTAATCGGTGGTGATGATCTGGGCGCCGGATGCACAGGCGGCGACGAAGCCCGACCTATCGTTTGCGCGGGCTTCGCGGGTGTAGGCATCGGCACGGGTCCGGACCATATACCCTTTTCTTACCATCTCCTTTATCTTCTCCTGATCCCGTTTGGAATCGTTGATGATCATAAAGGCCGCTTCCGGCGTGCCTGCGGGCGAATCGGTAAAGAGAACGCGGTCTTTTAGCGAAGGATGACCGGCGATGTACGACTCGCGGTGCTCGCCGCCCTCGTCGAGGATAAAGAAGAACTTCCCTTTTGCCGTCCGCATCGTCGGCCAGTGGCCGGCCAGCACGGCCTGCTCGAGTGTGGGATAGGAACCCCTGATATCGTCCGGGGTGAGCAAATAGTTGCGGCCGAGATTGTCCAGGATCTCCTTGTCGAGCCGGTCGAAGATCAAGCTGAATCCGAATCTGACGCAGAATCCGGGGTATCCGAAATGATGTTACGCAAGAGGCGCCCTTCAGGCGCCTCTTCTTTTTTAAAAGAATCCGGCGTCGGAGAGATGTTCGTCGACGAGGAAGACGGTGAGGCTGCGGGGGCCGTGGGCGCCGAGAACGAGGGATTGTTCGATGTCGGCGGTTTTGGAGGGGCCGGCGATGAAAGTGGCGAAGCCTTCGGCTTGGGGGGGTGCGGCGGAGGTGTTTGCGGCGGCCTCGAGGGCGGCGATGCGGTCGTAGGCCTGGTGCATGGTGGCGACGATGGCGTTGCGGGGGATGATGAGAGCGAGGTTTTGGGTGATGAAGGGGAGGACGCGTTCGATCATCTGGGATTCGGTGATCCAGCAGGCGCCGTTCTCGGCGACGCCGAAATGGGCGGGGAGGATGGCGAGGTCGACGGTTTCGAGCGAGTGGGGGTTTCCGGGCTCCGCTGCGGACAGCGCGGCCGCGGCAGTACGACCGGCGGCGAAAGCGGTCAGCTGGGGGCAGCTGGTGAGGATGCGCCTCGCGTCGGGGAACTGTTCGTGGAGGATCGTCGCGATGCGATCGTAGCCGGAGACGAGGAAGGCGGCCCCGCCGATGGCTTCCAATATATTTATGAATTGGGGGGTGAGGTCGGGCGCGTTTGCGGCAGGACTGTTGTAGTCGGGAGGCAGGTCGCGGGGACCGGGCTGGTTGTTCTTGACGGTGGCAAGGATCTTATCGCGGCTACTCATTATTTTCTGTTTTTCTTATACCATTGACCGAAGGATTGTTTTGGCGGTTCCGGCAGCTCGCGCTGGAGGTACCAGCTATTCCACTTGTTCTTTACCGCGAACGGCACATTGAGCATGAACCAGCGGCCGGTCTTCCCGGCGGTGTGATAGACACCGGGGTTCGACAGCACCCAGGACATGGTCTTCATGGCGGCGGTCTTCGAGGCGGCGGCATTTCCCTCCTGAACGATCACCTGGCGCCATTTATACAGCTGCTCATGGATATCGATCTTTACCGGGCAGACATTGGAGCAGCTGCCACAGAGGGTGCTGGCGAAGGGCAGGTCGGAGTATTGTTTCATGTCCAGGTTGGGGGACAAGATCGAGCCGATGGGTCCGGCGACCGCCGTATGATAGCTATGGCCGCCACTGCGCCGATAAACGGGACAGGTGTTGAAGCAGGCGGCGCAGCGGATGCATTTCAGGCTGTTGCGGAAGTCCTTCCGGCCCAGATGGGTGCTGCGGCCGTTGTCGACGAGCACAATGTGCATTTCCTGGCCCCGGCGTGGCCGTTTGAAATGGCTGGAATAGGTGGTGATCGGTTGCCCCGTTGCGCTGCGGGTGAGCAGACGGAGGAATACACCCAGGTGACGACGCTGAGGGATCAACTTCTCGATCCCCATACAGGCGATATGCACGTCGGCGAGATGCGCCCCCATATCTGCATTGCCTTCGTTGGTACAGACGACGAACTCCCCCGTCTCCGCGACGGCGAAGTTGACCCCCGTGAGGGCTGCGCGGCGGGTCAGGAATTTTTCCCTTAAGTGAAGCCGGGCTGCATGTGTGAGGAACTGGGGATCGGCATTGCCTTCGGGAGTACCGAGGTGCTTGTGGAAGAGCTGACCGATCTCTTCTTTCTTCCAGTGGATACAGGGAAGGACGATATGGCTGGGCGGCTCGCCGGCCAGTTGGACGACGCGTTCGCCCAGATCGGTGTCGACCACTTCGACGCCGTTGTCTTTCAGGAATTCATTCAGATGGCATTCCTCGGTGAGCATGGATTTGCTCTTGACCATCCGGTCGACGCTGTGGTCGCGCAGGATGCTAAGGACGATATCGTTGTGTTCCTGTGCGTCGGCGGCCCAGTGGACGATGATGCCGTTGCGGGTGGCCGCTGCTTCGAATTGCCTGAGATATTCGCTGAGGTTGGACAGGACGTTGTCCTTTATACGGGATGCGGTGTCACGGAGGGTCTCCCAGTCGGGAACCTGCGCGGCGGCCCGGTCGCGCTTTGCGCGAACAAACCACAAGGTTTGGTCGTGCCAGTCCACGCGGGCCTCGTCCTTATTAAATTGGGCCGCCAGGGCGGCGTGGTCTTTATGGTTGGGGCTGCTGCTCATTACTCGATGGTGCTGTTTAGGATTTCCGCGATATGTTTCACTTTCACCGGACTCTTTTGCCGCTGGAGGATGCCTTCGAGATGCATCAGGCAGCTCATATCCGAGCCGGTGATGACCTCGGCACCGTGTTTTGCATGATCGGCGACCCGATCCTTACCCATCTTTACCGAGACGGCTTCTTCGGCAACGCAGAACGTGCCGCCGAAACCGCAGCATTCGTCCTTGCGGTCCAGGTCGATCAGCTGGATCTTCTGCACCATATTCAGCAACCGCGCCGGCTTGGAGAACGGCGGCGCCATCAGCTCGCTCATCTGTGCCAGGTGGAGACCGCGCTGCCCATGACAGCTTTGGTGAAGCCCTACCCTATAGGGAAAGCTGGCGTCGAGACGGTCGATCTTCAGAATGTCGGTAAGGAATTCGACCAGTTCGTAGATCTTATTGTGGATACCGGCCGTCTCGTGAGAGTGTTCCTTGATGTGCAGGACACAGGAGCCGGAGGGAGAAACGATATAATCGAATTCGTTAAAGTTCTTTATGAACAACTTTGTACATTGCCCGGTGAGATGTTCGAAGCCGGAATTGGCCATCGGCTGACCGCAGCAGGTTTGATCGGGCGGATAGACGACGGTACAACCAACTTTTTCCAGCAATTCGAGGGTGGCTATGCCTACCTGAGGGTAAAACTGGTCGACATAACACGGAATAAACAAACCAACACGCATCTTACTTATAATATTTCAATTCTATAATATCTCCCGGGCGGGACCGGCTGTTCCAGTGCCCATGGATGGCCAGGGCCGCGCCGATCGCCGTCGCCTGCGGGATCGAGGCCGCGAAGACCTCGATATCGGGAAAGGCTTCTGCGAGCAGGTGCATATATACCTGATTCTTTCCAAAGCCGCCGTCCACGAAGATACGTTTGACATCGGTATCGTGCAGCACTAATTGTGTGGAGGCCACCTGTTTTTCCATGATGTCGAGCAGGAGGCGGTGATAGGCTTGTTCGAAGGTGGCGGGCTCCCGATAGGGGGCTGACCGGAGCTGGTGGACGGTTATGGGATCATAGGCTACTGCTGCCGCAGCGGCGGGTTTAACATTGAATTGAGCGGCGAGCTTTTGGACTTCCTGCTCGTGTTCATGGCCGGCGAAGAGGCGGGAGGCTTTTACGGGTTTTCCCTGATAGCTCATATAGCAAAGGGAGTCTTTTTGCAGTTCGGCAACGGTCAGGGGGGAGTTGTTGAAGGGGTTCATGGAGATGCACCAGGTGCCGGTGGAGATGAGGAGGAAGGGTTCGCGGAAACTTTCGAAATAAGGGATCATGGCGGCTGAGCTGTCGTGGAGGCCGATTCCGCTGAGTGGTATGGTAGGGGTGGGCAGGACGCTGGTCGAAGGCAGGATGGGCGCCAGCTTATCGATGATCCCTTCCCGGTAGACCCATTCGTGGTAGTGCTGCTGGGAAAAATTCCAGAGATTGGTATGGCAGCCGATGCTGGTGATATCCGAGCAGGGCGTGCCGGTGAGCAGGTAGCTGAGGTATTGGGGGAGGTGGAGGGCCGTTCGGATCTTTTCGAACAGATCGGGCTGCTCCTCTTTGATGCGGTAGAGTTGCATCCCTGAATTGAGGCTTCCCAGCACAGGGGAGGCCGTGAGCATGGAAAAGGTGACTTCGCCGCCGTGGGCGGCGTAGAATTTTTGTTTCAGGGTCTCCGGAAATGGCTTCATATAGTTATACAGCGGGGCGACGGGCTTGCCGTCCTTACCGATGTAGACAAAGCTGGCGCCATAGGCGGAGAAATTGATCGCGCGGATGGGGAGGTCGCCGGGCAGCCGGGCCAGCGAATCGTAGATGAAGGCGTTGAGCTGAGCCAGGTCCTCGCAGGGTTCGCCATCCTCATCGACCGTCTGTTGACAGGTACAGGACTGTTCCCAAACAATATTGTATTGTTCGTCGAAGACAAAAAGCTTCTTATTGGTCTTGCCGATGTCGAAAATGGCGATCATAAACCAGTGGCTACGGCGCCGTCGCCGCGTTGTTTTGTCAAGTGGTCGCGGACCTTCTCGCTGCGGTAGAGCGCCAGCGGATCGAGCGCGGCCCCGGCCCTTAGACGGGCTTCAGCCACCAGTGCCCGGGTGTCGGTGCGGAAGCTGTTCTGCAGCATCTCCTGGGCCGCGACGGTATCGTTGGATTGCTGAGCGGCGACAAGTTCCTTGCGGGGGATGAGCAATGCCTGGGCGTAGGTGAGCAGGATCGCCTCGACGGACTGCAGAAGATCTTCCAGCGGATCTTTTACATTATGGGAGGCGTCGATCATCCAACCGAGGTCCCGGGTGTGGTCCATACCCCGGGCGTCCATACCTTCTACCAGCTCATTGAAGATGAGGAAGAGCTGGTAAGGCTTGATACTGCCAACGGTCAGGTCGTCGTCGCCATATTTGGAATCATTGAAGTGAAAACCGCCAAGCTTTCCTTCCATCAGGAGCAGCGAGACGATCTGTTCGATATTGGCGTTGGGCAGATGATGTCCGAGATCGACCAGGGTGTAGGCTTTGGGACCCAGTTTCGTTGCGTACAGGAGAGATTGACCCCAGTCGCCGACCGTGGTCGAATAGAAGTTCGGCTCGAAGGCCTTGTATTCTACGAACATCTTCCAATCCTGCGGCAATGCGGCGTAGATCTCCTGTAGCCCTTCGAGCGTATTCTGAAAGGCCTGGCGGAAGTTCAGCTGCCCCGGGAAGCAGGAACCGTCAGAAAGCCACACCGTAAGCGAGTCGGAACCCAATTCTCTGCCGTAATTGATCACTTCGATATTGTGGTCGATGGCCTGTTTCCTGATCTCTTTCTTTACGTTTTGAAGCGAGCCGAACTTATAACTATGCTTTTGTCCGGGCTGGTCCTGGAAGGTATTGGAATTCATCGCGTCGAAGCGAAGGCCGTGTTGTGCCGCGAGAGCCTTGATGGCCGAGGCGTTGCGGGGAATGTCCCATGGGATATGCAGGGAGATGGCGCCGCTGCTGCGGTTCAGCGCGTGAAGAAGACCCACGTCCTCAATCTTCTCTTCGAGGCTGCGGGGTTCGCCACCGCCGGCAAAACGGCCAAAGCGGGTGCCCCCCGTGCCGAGGGCCCAGCTGGGGATCGCCACCTGGAAGGCGATGAGCTGCTTTACGATCGCCTCGACGTTGGGTAGGTTTGCGGCGATGAAATCGAACCTGCGGCGATGTTCCCTGAGCAGGGACTGGTTGTGTTCTTCTATTTTGTATGTTTCGATTGTCATGGCAAGTAAAATACTTCTTTTAATGGTGTTGTTTCGGGTGAATTGTCGGGGTTCGACTCCATGATGTCCTGCATATAGGCCCACCACCGCTGCATCACGGCTTGTGCCGGGAGGGTGTCCAGCTTTTTTGGATCGGCTATGTTCAATACGGCGAACAAGGTCCCGGATGGCTCGTCCAAAAATATCGAATATTCCCGGATGCCGGTGTCATAAAGAAGGGTTTGCAGCTCGGGCCAGATGGCGTCGTGCCGGCGGCGATATTCTTCTTCGAAGCCTTTATGGAGCCTCATGGTGAAAGCAACTCGTTGCATATTTTTCTTTTTAGCGAACGAAGGCCATGGCGACCCCGCCGTCGACGTTTAGCATATTGCCGGTGGACTTGTTCATCAGGCCGCCGACGAAGACGAAGCAGGCGTTGGCAATGTCTTCCGGCAGGATGATCTCGTTCAGCAGGGTGCGCTTGGCATAATAGGCCGGCAGCTGTTCCACGCTGACGCCGTATGCCTTGGCCCGGCCTTCCGCCCAGGCGCCTTCCCAGATCTTGCTGTCGGAGATAACGGCGTCGGGGTTGACGACATTCACCCGGATCCTGTCGGCGCCCAGCTCCGCGGCGTTCAGCCGGCTCAGGTGCAGCTGCGCCGCTTTTGCGGAACCGTAGGCGGCATTGTTTGGCCCCGAGACCAGGCCGTTCTTGCTGACGATGTTGAGAACGTCACCGCCGATGCCCTGCTTGCGCATGATCTCTACGCCCGCCTGGGTCACGAGGAACTGTCCTTTGACCAGCACGTCATAGAGGATATCCCAATCCTGCTCGGTGTGCTCGAGGATCGGTTTGGAAATGGACAATCCGGCGCAGTTGACGACGATGTCGACGCCGCCAAAGGCCAGAGCCGCGGCGTTATAGACTTTTTTGATGCCTTGGGCATTGGTAACGTCGAGAACTTCCCCAATAAAAGCATCCCGGCCGTATTGTGCCTGGAACTCTTTTTTGGCCGATTCGAGACGTTGCTCATCGTTGTCGTTGATGACTACGCAGGCGCCTTCGTCGGCAAATTTCTTTGCGATGGCCTTGCCGATCCCGCCGGCGCTTCCCGTAACAAGCGCAATGCGGCCGGAAAGCGCTTTGGGCTTTGGCATCCGCTGGAGCTTGGCTTCTTCGAGCAGCCAGTATTCGATGTTAAAAGCTTCCTGCCTCGGCAGGGATGTGTAGGAAGAGACCGCCTCGGCGCCCTTCATCACGTTGATGGCGTTGATGTAGAATTCAGCAGCCACGCGAGCCGTCTGCTTGTCTTTCGAGAAGGTGAACATTCCCACCCCTGGATAAAGGATGACTACCGGGTTAGGATCGCGCATCGCCGGGCTGTTGGGATGTTTGCAGGTGTTGTAGTATTCCGCGTACATTTTTTGATACGCGTCGAACTGGGGAGCGAGCTTTTCTTTTATTGCCTGGATGTTCGTGAGGTCATCTGCCGGAGCGAGGTCCAGCACCAGCGGGCTGATCTTGGTCCGCAGGAAATGGTCGGGGCAGCTGGTACCCATCGGCGCGAGGCGGGCCAGGTCTTTGGAGTTGATGAACTCCAGGACACGGTCGTCGTCGGTGAAATGGCCGATCATTTTTGTCTTAGCCGAACAGAAGCCTCTTATTACCGGCGCCAAAACGGCCGCTTTCGCTTTGCGTTCTTCCTTCGGCAGGGATTGGAGCTTTGCGCCGCCGAAGACGGGGCCTTTTTTACCGATATTGTCCTCGAGGTACTGGGCACAACGCTCGATAACCTCGAGGGTGTTGATATAGCTTTCGTACGCCGTATCGCCCCAGGTAAAAAGTCCGTGGGAACCCAGCATGATGCCGCGAATCCCCGGGTTTTCGTCCAGGCATTTCTTTAGCTTGAGGCCGAGGTCGAAGCCGGGCCGCTGCCAGGGCACCCAACCGATCTTACCGCCGAAGAGCTCTTTTGTGATCTTTTCGCCGTCCTTTGCCGCGGCAATGGCGATGGCCGCATCGGGATGCAGGTGGTCGACATGTGCGAAGGGCAGGAATCCATGCAAGGGGGTATCGATGGAGGGTGCTTTGGAACTCAGGTCGTAAATGCAATGGTTGAACAGTTCTACCATCTCGTCCTCGTGGTCGATGCCACGGTAGATGTTCTTCAGACTCAGCAGGCGATCGACATAAAGCGCCGCGAGACCGCTACGCTTGAGCGTGCCCAGGTCGCCGCCGGAGCCTTTAACCCACATGATCTTTGTCTCTTTCCCCGTCAACGGGTCCTTTGCCATCGCCTTACAGGACGTGTTGCCGCCGCCATAGTTGGTGAGGCGGAGATCGGCGCCGAGAAGATTCGAACGGTATATGAGTAAAGCTACTTCATCCCCGGCGAGCTCAGCGGCTTTCTTTTCATCCCACAGATAGCTTACGTGTTTGAATTGAGTGGTTGTAACAGGCATATTCTTTTATTTTAGTGAGTTCCCGTAGCCTACCAGCCATACCGAGAACAGGATGGCCAGGATGCCCAGCAGGATGGTTGTTCTTGTTTTTGTGCTTACTCCTTTCCATTCTTTCAGCACGAAGCCCCACATATTGGCCACGAGGATGATGAAGGCCATGTGAAGGATCCAGCTACTGGCGCCGTTGCCGAGACGGCTCTCTCCCATCCCATAGAAGAAGAACTGGAGGAACCAGACGGTGCCGGCGAGCGCGGCGAAGAAGTAATTGTTTAACAGAGGCGTCTTCTTATTGGTATAGTCCCCGAATGTCTTATTGCGGGCGTTGAGGATCATACACCAGATGAGATTGGTGGTGAGACCGCCCCAAAGCAGGACGACATAGGTGACATTGTTCTGGTAGAGAAAGTTTGTCGTGACACCCGGATGGGCCTGTTTCCACAGCGCGTTTGCCGTCTGGGCCATCGGCGAGCCGGCCTCGATGCCATAGTTGAAGCAGGCGCTGAGGATACCGGAGATGGTGCACACCACCAGGCCTTTTACGAGGTTGAACTCTTTTATACTCTCCTTCTTTTTTTCTTCCGGCAGCTCGCGCTCTTTCAGCACGCCTGCCCGGCCGCAGATGTAGATGCCGAGGAGGCAGAGGACGACGCCGGCGAGGACGATACGGCCCCAGTTGGTGGTCAGCAGTTCGTGCAGGGTTGTCTTACCGGGAGTAGGAACGAAGTTGTAGTAGATGGATGGGACCAGAGCGCCGAAGGCCGAGGTAAACCCGAGAAGGACCGAGTTACCGAGGGACATGCCGAGGTATCGCATGCCGAGGCCATACATGAGGCCGCCGATGCCCCAGAGGATGCCCCAGAAGAAGGTCCAGGCGATGGTGGGTGTTTGCGCCTGGCTGATGATGGCGCCGAAGTTGGGGATGGTGAGCCAGGCAGCCAGGGGTGGGACGATGAGCCAGGAGAAGAGGCCGCCGACGATCCAGTAGCTTTCCCAGGCCCAGTTCTTTACCTTTTTATAGGGGATGTAGAAACTGCCGGATGCGAATCCACCGATGAAATGGAAGAAAATTCCGAATAGTGTTTGCATTGTGTACCAGTGATTTTTCGATATGGCGTTAACCGTTGCTAATCGTATTACTACAGATTGCCAAATGTAGGGTGGATTGGCGGGAGAACCGTCATGTACTGTCATGTTGCTTTTGGAATAATTATTCTACTACGTTATTTAGCTATATTAGCTATATTTTTTAGTAAATTTATTCCTCTAAAACCATGGTTATGGAAAAGGGATATGTTGCGTTGATCGCGGAAATGAAAAAGAGTATTGTTCAAAGTCGATATATAGCTGCTAAACTGGCAAACAGAGAGCAGTTGGCTCTGTATTTCCGGACTGGGAAGTTGTTGTCGGAGAAAGTTGCAAAGGCTTTGAAGAGTATCAAGGGGTTATAATTCTGCAGTCACTGACTGCAGAAATACGAAAAGTTCGTAGAAAGGTAAAAAATCCGATTGCAGCCCCGACCATTAATGGATTTTGGAATATAAGCTTTACTCATCATGTGCTTCTATTGAATAAATGCACATCCTGCGAGGAAAGATCCTTCTATATTCATCACGCATCGATTCAGTTCTGGTCGGTAAGCATTTGAAACATCATCTTGAAGCGAATTTGTATACTCATCAAGGTAAACTGCCCAATAATTTTGACGCTACTCTACCAAAGGAGCTAAAACCTTCTGTCTTGGAGGTTTTCCAGGATGAATACCTTATGGATTTTATTTCCACCAGCGATACAGAAGATGAACGAGTATTTGAAGAGAAGGTAGTGGCCGATATCAAAAACTTCATTCTTAGAATGGGAAAGGGGTTTTGTTTTATCGGCAACCAGCACCGCCTTGAAGTAGAGGGTGATGAGTTTTACGTGGACCTGCTGTTCTTTAACCGGCACTTACGGTGTCTTGTGGCATTTGAGCTGAAGCGGGGGAAGTTCTTGCCGGCTTACGCGGGACAGCTCAATTTTTATTTGAACGTGCTGGATGAGAAGGTGAGGTTGGCAAATGAGAACCCTTCTATCGGCATTATTCTCTGCAAGGAGAAGAAGAAATGAAGGGCTTTCTCCCCGATGTCGCGGAGATGGTCAAATTGTTGTAAGGCCTCAGGACTGGATCTTGACGGCCTGGCGGGCGAGGAGGCACCACTGGCCTTTTTGTTTGAGCCAGATGAGAAGGACGGAGAGGTGGGCGTTGCCGGGTTTGCCGCCGTCGTTGGTGGTTGCGCTGAGGGTGTGGCGGACCCAGGCGGTGTTGCCGACGACCTTGATGGTTTGGTTGGTGAGGTCGATGGTGACGAAGTCGGAGGATTTGTTGAGGAGGGCTTCTTCGAAGGCCGCTTTGTCCTGGAGGTTGCCATTGGAGTGGCCATAGGTGAGTTCGTCGAGGACGAGGGCGTCGAGGGTTGTCTTGTCCGGGTCGACGAGGGCCTTGCGGAGGGCTTCTACGGCGGCGGACACGGCCTGTTCGTCTTTGGACTGCGCGAAGACCGGGGTGGTAAGGGCTAATGATGTAGCGGATAATAACAGAGTGGATAAGAGCATGAGACGCATATTTTGTAGTTTTTGAGTTGTAGCGGAATGTGTTGTTTCGGGGCGTGTTGTTTCGGGGCGTGTTTTAGGAGATACCCAGGTCTTTTTGGATCTCTTCGAGGGTGCGGCCCTTCGTCTCGGGCATGACGCGCCAGATGAAGATCAGTTGCAGAACCATCATGGCCGCGAAGAAGATGAAGGCGTCAGACGCTCTTTCGGTGCTGCCTTCGACGATAAATGGGAAGATCGAAGTGATGATCGCCGCCATGACCCAATGAGTGCCGCTGCCAAGGGAGCCTCCCTGGGAGCGGACCGAATTGGGAAATATTTCTGAAATAAAGACCCAGATGACGGCCCCCTGCGAGAAGGCGAAAAAGGCGATGAAGCCGATAAGGTAGAGCAGGAGATGGCTGTTGCCATTCAGATCGCCACGGAATGCGCCGGCGGTGAGGGCGAGGAAGACGATCATCCCCAGCGAGCCGATAATAAGGAGCGTCTTTCGGCCAAATTTATCGATGACTGTCATCGCAAGCAGGGTGAAGAAGAGATTTGCGACGCCGATGTAGATCGGTTGGCTGAAGGCCTGGCTTTTGTCGAAACCGGCCATCTCGAAGATGCGGGGTGCGTAGTAGAGGATGGCGTTGATACCGGCCAGTTGATTGAACGCGGCCAGCAGCATTGCGTAGAGGATCGGTTTTGTATAACGGGACTGGAGCAACGATTCGCGGTGTTCTTTCACCGATTCGCGGATGGTTATGACGGCTACTTCGAGGTTTTGTTCGCCGAGTCTCATCAGGATGGGGATGGCGGCGGACTCGTTATTGTTGAGGATAAGCCAGCGGGGGCTTTCGGGTATGGCGAACAGCAGGATGGCGAAGATCACGGCCGGTATCACCATGACGCCCAGCATCCAGCGCCAGGCATCGGGTAGTTGAAGGCTGGTAAAAAGGTAGTTGGTGAGGTAGGCGACCATGATCCCGGCAACGATATTGACCTGGAAGGACCCGGCGAGGCGGCCTCTCAGGTTGGCCGGGGAGATCTCGGAGATGTACATCGGGGCAATGACCGAGGAGGCGCCCACCGCCAACCCGCCCAGCATGCGAAAGGCAATGAATCCCATCCAGGCCGTGACAAAGGCACAGCCCAGGGCCGCGACGATAAAGAAAATGGAGATCACCTGCAGGGTTTTCTTGCGGCCGTAGGTGCGCGCTGGAGAACCGGCGAATATAGCGCCCAGGATGGTGCCGAAGATGCTGGAGGCTACCGTGATCCCATGGGTCAATTTATTCAGCTGCCAGAGTCGTTCCAGGGTCTGCTCCGCACCGGAGATGACGACGGTCTCGAAGCCGAAGAGGAAACCGCCGAGAGCGGCGATGAGGGCGATACGCACGGGGTAAGAAAGCATGGCAGACAATTTATTGATTCACCGAAAATAAGATTAATTTTAGATGTGCCGCCTCCGGCGCCTTAATAAAAGGATGAAGTACGAAGCCATCACCATAAAAGACATCGCCAAGGCCCTTGGACTCTCAACCTCTACCGTGTCCCGGGCCTTGAGGGGCAGCTATGAGATCAGCGCGGAGACCCGGAAACTGGTGCTCGAATACGCCGATAAGCTGAACTACCGGCCCAACCCGATCGCCCTCAGTCTAAAGGAGAAGCGCAGCCGGTCCATCGGGATCGTCGTTTGCGAGATCGCCAATAACTTTTTCTCCCAGGTGATCAACGGCATCGAGTCCGTTGCCTATAAAAAAGGGTATTATGTGATCATCAGCCAGAGCCATGAATCGTTCGAACGGGAGGTGGCCAACACCCAATATCTCGCCTCGCGGAGCGTGGACGGTCTGCTGATCTCCCTTTCCACGGAAACGACGGACCTGACCCATCTGAACAAGCTGCATGACAAGGGGCTGCCGATCGTATTCTTTGACCGCATCACCGAGGAGATGCCGACCCATAAGGTCATCGCCAACAATTTCAACGGCGCCTACCAGGCCACGGAACATCTCATCCAAAACGGCTTTAAACGCATTGCTCATCTCACCATCTCCCCGCATCTGTCGATCACCAAGGAGCGGCTGGCTGGGTATAAGGCGGCACTGGCCGATCACCACTATCCCTATGACGAATCCCTTGTCAAATATTGCAAGTATGGCGGGCTTATCGACGGCGAGGTGTCCGAGGCCGTAGACAGCCTGCTGGGGTTGAAAAACCGGCCGGATGCGATCGTAGCCGCCAGCGACAAGCTGTCGACGGGCTGTCTCTCGGCGCTGGCCAAACGAAAGGTCCGGGTTCCGGAGGAGATGGCCATCGTCGGGTTCACGAACTCCCTGCTGACCGATATCTTTCACCCTGCGCTGACCAGTGTCCGGCAGCCGGCCTTCGAGATGGGCCAGGTGGCGATGGAGATGCTGATCGACCTCATCGAGAGCAAGCATCCGGTCACCCAGTTCGAGACAAAGGTGCTGAATACGGAGCTTACCGTTCGATCATCCAGCTTGAAACCGGGTTAGGGCCTGCACTGGTGGGCCGGATCCGCGCCGGTGGGCGCAAGTGTCAGTCGAGCTGCACGCGCGTCTGCTTGGGTGCGAACAGGTGCATAATGAGCCAGGCTAACAAATAGGCCGAACCGCAGATCAGGAAAATGATGGTATACCCCAGGGTCTTATTGTTGTGTTTTGTGAAATAGTCGAGGAGCATCCCTACGGCCGGCTGGAAGATGATGCCGCCGATGGATCCGGCCATCCCGCCGATACCGGTGATACTGCTGACGGCTCTTTTTGGGAACATATCGGAAGCGGTCGTGAAGATATTGGCGCTCCAGGCCTGGTGGGCCGCCGCTGCCAGGCTGATCAGGGCCGTGATCGCCCACATATTGTTCAGATAGCCGGCGAAGACGACCGGGACCACGCAAAGAGCGAAGATGAACATCACCGTCTTACGGGCTTTGTAGACGGGCCAGCCTTTTTCGATCAGATAGCCGGACAGATAACCGCCGCCGATGCTGCCTACGGTCGTGGAGGAATAAATGATGACGAGGGGCCAGCTGACCTTTGTGATATCCTGGTGGAAGACGTCATGAAAATAGCCCGTCAGCCAGAAAAGGTAGAACCACCAGACGGGGTCGGTGAGGAATTTGCCGAAAACGAAGGCCCAGGTCTGGCGAACGCTTAACAGTTTGCCCCAGGGCACGCGGGTTCCTGTGGCCGGCGCGGCATCCTCATCGTCGCTGTGGATATGATCGTATTCGGCTTTGCTCAACTTCTTTTTCCGCGACGGGACCTCGTACATGAACCACCAGAAGATCAGCCAGACGAATCCCAGGGCGCCCGTGGCGATAAAGGCCATCTGCCAGCCGTAGGCTGCGAGGATAAGCGGCACCATGATCGGCGCGACGACGGCCCCGATATTCGCGCCGGAGTTGAAGATGCCGGTGGCGAGGGCGCGTTCCTTTTTGGGGAACCATTCGGCGGTAGCCTTGATGGCCGATGGGAAGTTACCGGCCTCGCTGAGGCCGAGGGCCGAGCGGGCGATGGTGAACCCGAGGGTCGATCCGGCAAGGGCATGCCCCATGGCGGAAAGGCTCCAGCCGATGATGGAGATCGCGTAGCCGATCTTGGTCCCTACCCTATCGATGATCGCGCCGAAGATCAGCAGGCCGCTGGCGTAGAAGAACTGGAAGATGCCGTTGATGGTGCCGAAGGTGGTATCACTCCAGCCAAAGCTGTCTTTTAGCGTGGGCTTCAACAGGCCGATGACCTGGCGGTCCATGTAGTTGATCGTTGTAGCAAAGAACAGGAGCGCGCAGATGGTCCAGCGGTACCGGCCTATGACCGTTGTGGTTTTCCCATTGGAAGCAAGCGTTGGGGTTGCTGACATTTCAAGTTTGATTGAGAGAGCCCAAGGTAATCATTTATCGTATATCGGGGATATTCACCAGATCCATATCCGTATAGGTATAGTTCTCGCCGGCCATTCCCCAGATAAAGGAATAGTTGCTGGTACCGCAGCCCGAATGGATCGACCAGGGCGGCGAGACGATGCCCTGGCAGTCGGCGACCACCAGGTGGCGGGTCTCCTGGGGCTGACCCATGAAATGGAAGACGCGCTGACCTTCGGGGACATCGAAGTAGAAATAGGCTTCCATCCTACGGAGATGGGTATGTGCCGGCATGGTGTTCCATACGCTGCCTGTCTTCAGGATGGTGAGGCCCATCACGAGCTGACAGCTACGGATGCCTTCGGCATGGATATACTTATAGATCGTGCGGGCATTGGAAGTCTCGGCCGATCCGGTGGTAACGGGGAGCGCCTTTTCCTTTGGCAGGAATTGCACGGGGTGGGCGGCATGGGCCGGGGCGGAGAGCAGGAAGAACAAGGCAGGTTCGTCGGCATGCTCGCTTTCGAAGACGATCTTCTTAACGCCCTTTCCGGCGTAGAGACAGTCGAGTTTGTTCAGATCATAGGCGATATCGTCGGCATGTACCCTACCCTTTCCGCCGACGTTTATGATGCCGAGCTCCCTGCGTTGCAGGAAAAATTCGGCACGGAGCTCGGGGTGGGTTTCGAGGGTCAGCTTTTGTTGTACCGGACAGGCGCCGCCAAGGATCACCCGGTCGTAATGGGTATATACCAGCCGGATCGAGTCGGGCTGCATAAGCCTGTTGGTCAGAAATGCATCCCGCAGTTCGTCTGTCGTCATGCCACGGACCTCTTTTGGACTATGTTCGAATCGTATTTCCATTTTTAATTCATGATTTATTATCTCCCCATCCAGCCGCCGTCGACGGTGAGGATGGTGCCATGTACGTAATCTGCAGCTTTTGAAGCCAGGAAGACCGTGGGCCCCTGGAAGTCATCGGGATCACCCCAGCGGCCGGCCGGGATACGATCGAGGATGGCCTTGCTGCGGATGGGATCATTCCGGAGGGCTTCCGTATTATCGGTGCTGATATATCCGGGGGCGATGCCATTTACGTTCACGCCCTGCGAAGCCCATTCATTGGCCAGGGCCTTTACGAGGCTGGCCAACGCGCCTTTGCTGGCGGCATAACCCGGGACGGTGATCCCGCCCTGGAAGCTCAGGAGGCTGCAGGTGAAGATCACCTTGCCGCTGCGGCGGGCGATCATCTCCCTGCCGAACTCCCGGCTGAGGATAAAGGCAGCATCGAGGTTGATAGACAGCACCTTGTCCCAATACTCATCGGGGTGTTCGGCGGCAGGTTTGCGTAGGATCATGCCGGCGTTGTTGACCAGTATATCTACCCGGGGATGGGCGGCCTTTACCTTTTCGACGAACTCATAGAGGGAGCCGCGATCGGTAAGGTCGGCCTGGAAGGGCGAAAAGTCGCGGCCGAGGGCGCGGACCGCTTTTTCCACCGGGCTGTCCTGCAGCGGTAGACTGGCGGAGACACCGATGATATCGGCGCCGGCAGCGGCCAATCCAAGCGCCATGCTTTTTCCGATTCCTTTGTTTGCGCCGGTGACCAATGCGACCTTTCCCTTCAAACTAAACAGATCACTCATAATGATATTATCGACTATATTTGACAAGTGTACATTGTAATTCTTAGAAGAACGTATTGATCTTCAACTTTTTTTACGAAAACGTTTGCGCGGGGAGCATCTACTACATGAAGTTTGAAGCCATTACCATAAAAGATATTGCCAGGGCGTTGGGCCTGTCAGTATCGACCGTTTCAAAGGCGCTGCGAGGTAGCCATGAGATCAGTGAGGAGACGAAGAAGCATGTTCTGGCCTATGCTGCCGAACACAATTATAAACCGAACCCCATCGCCCAAAGCCTTAAGCGGGGGCGAAGCAAGTCGATCGGAGTGATCGTCTGTAATATCGACAATAATTTCTTTTCGGCGGTGATCAACGGCATCGAGTCGGTCGCCCGGCAAAAGGACTACAACGTCATCATTACCCAGAGCCAGGAGTCTTATGAGCGGGAGATGGCCAACAGCGAGCATCTTTCCTCGCGGTCGGTGGATGGGCTGATCATTTCACTGTCGGCCGAGACGAAGAAGGTAGATCATTTGATCAGGCTGCACGACAAAGGCCTGCCGATAGTGTTCTTTGACCGGATCACCGACGAGATCGCGACCCATAAGGTCATCGCCGACAATTTCAAGGGCGCTTATGAGGCTACGCGGCATCTGCTGGAGCAGGGATTCCAACGGATCGCGCATATCACCAGCAGCGGCAGCCTGTCGATCACGCTCGAGCGGCTGGAGGGCTATAAGAAGGCCCTGGCCGATGCGGGGGTGAAGCCCGACGAGCGGTATATCAAATTCTGTCCGCATGGTGGGATGATCCCCGATGAGACCCGGCAGGCGCTGACGGAGCTTCTGGAGCTAAAAAATCGCCCCGATGCGATCTTTACCGCCAGCGACCGGCTGAGTACGACAACGCTGAGCCTGCTGCGAAAGATGAAGATCGGCGTGCCTGACCCCATTGGGCTGGTAGGGTTTACCAACAGCATTTCCGCCGATATCTTCCATCCTTCGCTGACCTCGGTGGTGCAGCCTGCCAAAGAGATGGGTCAAACGGCCACCGATATGCTGATCCAGCTCATCGAGGCCAAGCGGCCGGTAACCGAATTCCAGAAGGTGGTTCTGGATACGCAGTTACAGATCAGGGAATCGAGTATCCATAAGTGACCTTTTTCCTTATCTTTGCCGGGTTAACCTATGTTCAAGCGGCTAATTTACATATTTGCGCTCTGCTGTTTCGTGAACAGCTCCTTTGGATGTGTCCCGGGGGCCTATTGTTCCGACCTATCGCTGCTGGACATGCTGATCGGCCAGTTCCAGGGCGATGATGACAGCGGCAGTGATGACGCCATGAACAAGGATCTTTGCGGGCATCACTACACCATCTCGCGGACCCATGAGACCGCCCGGCGACTGCCTTCGATCCGGAAAGCCATCGTCCGGATCTTCAGCCCGGTACAGCATGTGTACGGTAATTTCCTGATCCGGAAGCCTATTCTTCCCGCCTATTATAATTTCCTCTTTCGATTGAGTCCTTTCTGAGCGCGTTTTCTCTGTTATTCCTTTCTTTTTCAAAAAAGGCCGGAGGCCTTTTGTCCGAAGGACAGACATTAGCCGTTTGCGGCAGAGCGCTACTTTTTGCATGGAGCGCGTAGCCGCAAACCTTAACAGCGAAAACTTTATTGGCTTTATGCTCAAATCTTTTTTCACCAACGGCGGTTTGGTGATCGTACTACTTTGTATCTATCAAGTTGGTTGCCGCAGCTATGCGCAGCCGGACGGCGGGAATGCGGATACCTTGCGGCTTCCCGTACTCACCCTGGACCAGCGGGACACTGTGATCCAAACCCCTTATGTGGCCGATATCCAGGCCATCAAGAATGTCGAGATCCGGGCCCGGGTCAAGGGATTTTTAGAAACCATATTTGTTGACGAAGGGAAGCCTGTTAAAAAGGGGCAGCCGCTGTTTCAAATCAACCCCGAGGAATATTCCGTGAACCTGTCGAAGGCCCGGGCGGCCTTGTCCAATGCGCTGGCGGCGGCGAAGGCCTCCGAAGTCGAGTCGGGCCGCGTTAAGCTGCTGGTGGACAAGCATGTCGTCGCGGCCTCGGAGCTGGACCTGGCGCTGGCCAGGGTGGCCGCGGACAAGGCGACGATCGAAGAAGCCCGCGCGGCGGTGCAGAGTGCGGAGAATCATCTTTCGTATACGCTGATCCGTGCCCCGTTCGATGGTCTTGTTGACCGGATACCGTTGAAGGCAGGGAGCCTGATCGACGAGGGGACCCTGCTGACGAGTCTTTCGGACATCAGCAGCATGTATGCGTATTTCTCCATTCCGGAGAACGAATATTTACGCATCCAGCGGGCCCAGGGGGGCACGGGGAATGGGTCGGCGGGTGACGGTGGCAGCGGCGAAGTCCAGCTGGTACTCGCGGACGGAAGCAATTACCCCTATCACGGAAAGATCGAGACTGTAGAGGGCGAGATCGAACAGAACACGGGGTCGATCGATTTCCGGGCGCGCTTCCCCAACCCGCAGCAGCTGTTGCGGCATGGAGCCACGGGGAAGCTGTATATCTCCCGCCGCGTGGATGATGTACTTGTCGTCCCCCAACGAAGCGTGTTCGACATCCAGGACAAGAGCTATGTCTATGTGGTGCGCCGGGACAATACCCTGGAGATGCGAAGCTTTGTGCCCATTACCAGGTTGACTGGCTGCTACCTGGTCAGAGAAGGGTTGCATCCAGACGAGCGGATCCTGTATGAGGGCGCGCAGAATGTACGTGCCGGAATGACCATTCATCCAAAGCCGGTCAAAAATTAATTTTTCTATGCTTCAATTGTTTATCAGGCGACCGGTGCTGTCGCTGGTGATCTCTTTAATCATACTGTTACTGGGGGTGCTTTCGCTGGTAAATCTCCCGGTGACCCAATTCCCCGATATCGTCCCGCCGTCGGTGACCGTGACGGCCAATTATACCGGCGCCAATGCCGAAGTCTGTACCAAGGCGGTGGCCACTCCGCTGGAGCGGGCCATCAATGGGGTGCCCGGCATGACGTATATGTCGTCGGTGTGCAGCAACGACGGACTAACGGTCATTACGATCAACTTCAATGTCGGCGTCGATCCGGATCAGGCGGCGGTCAGCGTCCAGAACCGCGTTGCGACCATCCTCGATGAGCTACCGGAGGAGGTCATCCGGGCCGGGGTCACGACGGAAAAGGAAGTCAACAGCATGTTGATGTACCTGAATATCCTGAGCGAGGACAGCACGCTGGACGAGAAATTCATTTACAATTTTACCGATATCAATATCCTGCAGGAGCTGAAGCGGATCAACGGCGTGGGTCGTGCCGAGATCATGGGGGCGAAGGATTATTCGATGCGGGTATGGCTGAAACCGGACCGGATGCTGGCCTATCGCATCTCGACCGACGAGGTGATCCAGGCGATCCGCGATCAGAACGTGGAAGCCGCGCCGGGGAAGACGGGTCAAAGTTCCGACCGGAGTCCACAGCCGTTGCAGTATGTGCTGCGATACCCCGGAAAGTTCTTCGAACCGGTGCAGTACGAAAATATCGTCATCCGCGCCGACAGCAGCGGGTCGATCCTGAAATTAAAAGAGATCGCCGACATCGAATTCGGGGCCCTTACCTACAACATGGTGTCCAAGACGGATGGGCAGCCTTCCGCGTCCATCCTGATCAAGCAGCGGCCCGGCAGCAATGCGCGGGACGTGATCACCGATATCAAGAAGAAGATGGCCGAACTGAAGGCCAGTTCCTTTCCGCCGGGAATGACTTACAACATCAACTATGACGTGTCGCGTTTCCTCGATGCGTCCATCCACGAGGTCCTGCGGACATTGGTCGAGGCCTTTGTGCTGGTGTTCATCGTCGTGTATATCTTTTTGCAGGACTTTCGTTCGACGTTGATCCCGGCCCTGGCCGTTCCGGTGGCGTTGGTGGGCACCTTTTTCTTTATGCAGCTGCTGGGCTTTTCGATCAATCTGCTGACGCTCTTCGCGCTGGTGCTGGCCATCGGGATCGTGGTTGATAATGCGATAGTGGTCGTGGAAGCCGTACACTATAAAATGATGACCGAGCATCTCTCCGCGATGGACGCGACGATCGGGGCGATGAAGAGTATTGCGGGGGCGTTGGTGGCGATCACTTTGGTGATGTCGGCGGTGTTCCTGCCGGTGGCCTTTATGACCGGACCTGTTGGCGTGTTCTACCGGCAGTTCTCGCTTACGCTGGCCATTTCGATCGTCATCTCGGGGATCAATGCGTTGACCCTGACGCCGGCCCTATGTGCCATTTTGCTGCGGCATTCGCCGCCGGGGAAGCTGTTCCGGGGTTTTAACCGGGGCTATGAGCGGGTCTCGAACGATTATGGCCGGTTGCTGTACCGGATCGCGGGCCGCAAATGGGTAACGCTGGCGATGCTGGCATTCTTTGTCGTTGCGACCTGGGGCTTTTCGAGTGTGCTGCCCGGTGGATTCATCCCAACCGAAGACCAGGGGATGATCTACGTCAACGTCACGACCCCGCCGGGCGCCACGGTAGAGCGGACCGAGCGGGTGTTGAGCGAGGTGCAGAAGGCCGCCGCAGGACTCGGCGATGTCGAGTCGGTATCTACCCTTGCCGGTTACAGCCTGGTCAATGAAGTGGCCGGCGCCAGCTACGGAATGGGAATGATCAATCTGAAGCCATGGGATGAGCGAAAGGCGTCCCTGGAGGGAGTCATGCATGAGCTGGAACGGCGGACCCGGGACTTAGGCGACGCGCTGATCCAATTCTTCCCGCCGCCAACAATTCCCGGATTTGGCAATGCCAGCGGATTTGAGATCCGGGTGCTGGACCGGAGCGGCAGCGATGATCTGCAAAAGACCGCTACCATCACCAGCGATTTTATCGATGCGTTGAACAAGACACCGGAGATCGCGGGAGCCTTCAGCACCTTTGATGCCAGCTTCCCGCAATACCTGATCGCCATCGATTATGCCGTGGCGGCCCAGAAAGGTATCACTACCGACAGGGCGATGTCGGCCCTGCAAACGCTGATGGGCAGCTACTATGCATCGAATTTCATCCGCTTTGGCCAAATGTACAAGGTCATGGTGCAGGCTTCGCCGGAATACCGGACCAAGCCGGAAGACATCCTGAAACTGTACGTAAAAAATGACAAGGGGGAGATGGTGCCTTTTTCCAGCTTCGTGCGAATGCAGAAGATCCATGGGCCCGAGCAGCTTACGCGGTACAATATGTATACCTCGGCCATGATCACGGGAGATGCGGCGCCGGGATTCAGCAGCGGCCAGGCGATCGAAGCCATTGCCCGGGCAGGGAAAGAGAAGCTGCCGCGGGGCTATAGCTTTGACTGGAGCGGGATGACGCGGGAGCAGGTGTTGTCCGGCAACCAGGCCCTATTCATTTTCGGGATCTGTCTTGTGTTTGTGTATCTGCTGCTGGCGGCGCAATATGAGAGTTTCCTTCTTCCCCTTGCCGTTATCCTGTCGTTGCCGACGGGGGTATTGGGATCGTTCTTCTTTCTGAAGATCGCCGGATTGGAGAACAATATCTACGCGCAGGTGGCGCTGGTGATGCTGATCGGACTTCTCGGGAAAAACGCCATTCTGATCGTAGAGTTTGCGATCCAACGGCAGAAGGAAGGGTTGCCGGCGCTTGGGGCGGCGATCGAGGGGGCAAAGGAGCGGTTGCGGCCGATCCTGATGACCTCGCTGGCCTTTGTCGCGGGTTTGTTGCCGTTGTGTATTGCCGACGGCGCGGGGGCCATGGGTAACCGCAGCATCGGCACGGCGGCCGCGGGCGGGATGTTGTTTGGGACCATCTTTGGGGTGGTGCTGGTGCCCGGGTTGTATGTGCTATTTGCGACGATCAGGAAGCGGCGACCCGCTCCGAAGGCCTTGGCAGCGCTGGTGCTTGTGGCGGTGATGGTCCTTTCGGGGGTGGGTTGTAAGACGCCTGCGGCGTCGAGCGGACCGGAGCGGGCCACGGTACCTGCCAGTTTTGGCGAGAATACGGATACCAATAGTATTGCTACTGTGCCTTATCGGCAGTTTTTTTCGGATGTGCATTTGCGGGAGTTGATCGATACCGCCTTGCACAACAATTTCGACGTGGGGTCGGCGTTGTCGCGGATCGAGATCGCGGCGGCGAATATGCGGCAAAGCCGCGCGGCGTTGTATCCCGAGGTGGACGCCGTAGCTGCCATTTCCAAATATGAGAATGGGGACAACGCGGTGAATGGGGTGGGCAGTGACAATTTTGTGGGGTTGCGCAGCAGCTGGGAGGCCGATCTATGGGGGAAGCTGCGTAACCGGAAGAAGGCGGCGGCCGCCCGGTGGCTGGAGAGCCAGGAAGGTTACCGGCTTGTAGTGACCACTCTTGTCGCGGATATCGCTGCGCTGTATTACCAGCTGCTTTCCCTTGACAACGAGCAGCGGGTGCTGGCGCGGAATATCGAGTTGCAGGAAAACGCGCTGGAGATCGTGCAGGTGCAGAAAGAGGCCGGGCGGGCGACGGAGCTTGCGGTACAACAGTTCCGTGCGCAGCTGTTGCATACCCGAAGCCTGCGATATTCGACGGCGCAGCAGATTGCCGAGACGGAGAACCAGATGAATTTTCTAAGCGGCCGGATGGGCGGACCGGTCCGGCGGGACAGCTCGTTGCTGGAGCTGACCGTACCGGAACGGCTGGCTGCGGGATTGCCTTCGCAACTGTTGTTGAACCGGCCGGATATCCGGGCAGCGGAATTGGAGTTACGGGCAGCACATGCGGACATCGGGTCGGCAAGGGCGGCTTTCTTCCCTTCGCTGACGCTCACGCCCTATGTGGGATATAATGCGTTCAAGGCTTCGTTATTATTCGACGGAGGTTCGTTGGTTTGGGGCGCCGCGGCCGGGCTGCTGGCACCGATCATCAACCGGCAGGCCCTCAAGGCGGATTATGCCCGAACGGTGGCCGAGGGCCGGGTTGCGCTGATGGAATACCAGAAGACCATATCGGGTGGGTTTCGGGAGGTGGTCAACAGCCTGAAGGGCATCCATAACTATACCGAGTACTACCGGCTGAAAGAGCAGGAGGTGGAATCGCTTCGGCAGGCGGTGGCCGTGGCCAATGATCTCTACCTGGTGGGAAGGGCCTCTTACCTGGAGGTGATCACGGCACAGCGCAGCGTGTTGGATGCCGAGCTGGAAGTGACGGGCGCCCGGAAGGAGATATTATTACAGACTGTCGCCCTCTACCGCGGAGTTGGGGGTGGATGGAGATAACTATTTTTTACCATTAACTGAATACAATGCGTGTCTTTGAAACTTTGACAACGGAGAACTGCCCGGTCCGGCATGTCCTGGACCGTTTTGGGGACAAATGGTCGATGCTGGTGATCCTGATGCTGGGGAAGCACGGGAAGCTAAGGTTCAATGAGCTTTCGAACGCTATAGGGGATGTGTCGCAGAAGATGTTGACCGTGACGGTACGGCGGTTGGAGGCGGATGGGATTGTTTCCCGCCGCCTGTATGCGGAGATCCCACCGCGGGTGGAGTATGAGCTGACGGCCCTTGGGAGCGGTTTGTTGCCGTTGGTCCGGGCTTTGGAGGGTTGGGCCGGGGAGAATATCGCCGAGATCAGGGAGACGCGGCAACGGTTTGAGCGCTAGAATTGGAGCTTTATCAGGGATACGGCGTGTACCGGCAATGAGACGGTGATGTCGGTTGTTGTGAGCGTTTTGGGAGGCTCGAGCTGTTGCAGGTGGCCTGCGGCCTCGAGCTGTTGGTATTGGGCTGTGGTGGGGTTTTGCGGCGAGCCGATCTTTTTCCAGGCTTCGTAAGAATTGCTGTGGGCGTCATCGATGCGATACTGGGTGAGCTTTATTTTTTTTGCAGGAAGGTGAGTAACCTTGAGATCGATCTTTTTAGACGGTCCGGGCAGATCATCATCCGAATAGTTCCAGACCATGATATACATGGCGTGTTTGCCGGCGGTGACGAACGCATTGTCGACGGGGATGCGATTGCCGCGCATGAGGCCGAACATCCGGAAGACATTCAGGATGGGTTTGTCGATGCCGTTCGTCGCGAGATCGCGGAAACCGTCAAAATACTTCTGGCCTTCGAATTCGAAGGACCAGCTCATGGCCGCGGCGAGGTTCACCTGCATGCTGTCGGCGATAGTGGCGATGCGGGCGAAGGAGGCAGCAGTGTAGCTGGAATACATTGTGCCGTTGCGATAGGCGTTCTCGGGGTTGGTCGTCATGCCGCAGGCGGCGCAGCCTTCGGGGTCGCATTCTGTGATATAGATCGGGAGTTGGCTATAGGGGGAGGCCTTTACGATCGAGAAGCCATTGGCGACATCCTTTAGCTGGGGCTCCATGTTCATTTTTACATGGCCGTCGATGAATTTCGGGCTGCCTTTTGCGTGGAAGCTGATGAAGTCCAACGGGACCTTTGCCGTGGCGCAGTGGTCGAGGAATTCCCGGAGCCAGCGGGAGGAGTTCTTGCCTCGCGGGCCGGTGGTGGCGGGGCCGCCGACATGGGCTTCCGGCAGCGCCTTTTTAACGGCATTGGCCGCGTAGTCGTAGAGTTTGAAATAGTCGTCTTCGGTGCCTTTCCAATACGGGATATCGGGTTCGTTCCAGACCTCCCAGCGCCAGGTGGCCACTTCCTTTTCGCCATAGCGTTGGACGCAGTGGCGGACCCATTCTTCGACGAGGGCCGCCCAATTCTCATAACTTTTTGGCGGGTAGGCCCAACCGGTAAAGATCGTGTCATAGGTTGTCCCCGGGCGCCAGTGGTGGCGATAGGGTTCGGGATGCGTGGAGAGCGCTTCCGGCATAAAGCCGATCTCCGCCAGGGGTTTCATGCCCCGCTGGATATAGGTGTCGAAGATGCTGTCTGCGATGCGCCAGTTGTAGATGGGATTGCCGGCTGCGTCTTCGGTATAGGCGTTGGTCGAGCCCCATTTGAGAGCGGGGGTTCCGTCGCCGGTGGTGAGGAGGTTGTGACAGCGGACATAGACCGGGACGGAGCTTAGGGCGGCCAGTTCGGTGAGGAGCTTTTTGCCGTCGGGCATGTAGGTGTAGTTGGGCTCGTCGTAGCCGAAGTAGGCCCAAAAATGGGATTGGGGGTGGGTTTGCTTGTTGTAGTCGATGGTGATCGTTTGAGCGGAGGCATACACGGACAAGCAAATCCCCGCTAAGACTAGCAGGGATCCATTAACCAAAACCAGCAGTGATGCCAGCTTAATTTTAGGCGAGTTCTGTGCCTTTATTCTTTTTTGTAATAACATAATAGATAGGTATTCCGAGAAGGACGATAGCCAGACCCCGCACGGTGAACTTTGGCGTGTAGATCAGTTGCAGGATACAGAGCGAGCCCGCCAGCAGGATATACAGTGCGGGCAGTACCGGGTAACCGAACGCCTTATAGGGCCGGGGCAGGTCGGGTCTTGTCCTTCTCAACCGGAAGATACCGAGAATAGTGAGAATATAGAAGATCAATACAACAAAGATGACGTATGCCAGTAGTTCGTTATATTGTCCGCTGAGGCAAAGAACGGAGGCCCAGATGCACTGGATCCACAGCGCGCGGCTGGGGACGGCATTACGGTTCAACGTTCCTATCCGCCGGAAGAACAGGCCGTCGAGGGCCATGGTGTAATAAACCCTGGCGCCTGAGAGGATGAGCCCGTTGTCGCAGCCGAAGGTGGATACCATCAGCAGGATGGCCATGACGATGGTGCCACTGGCGCCGAAGATACGCAGCGAGGCGGTAACCCCTACCCTGTCGTTCTCGGCATTGGCGATATCGTGCAGGGAAAGTACGTTGACGTACATCAGGTTGGTGGACACATAGATGGCCGTTACGATGAGGGTGCCCAGGAAGAGGCTGAGCCCGATATTTCGCTGCGGCCGTTTGATCTCACCGGCGATGAACGTCACGTTGTTCCAGGAGTCGCTGCTGAAGAGGCTACCGACCATGCTGCTGGCGATGGCGCCGAGTCCGGCCAGTCCGAGATAAGGGATAATGTTGTCGCCTTCGCGGTGGCCGAGCACGAAGCCGGTGCTCCAGTTGGTGTGAGCGATGCCTTTGCTGGCGGCGAGGAGGAAGCCGAAGATGACCAGCCCCGCCAGGGCGATGATCTTGGCCAGGGTGAAGACCGTCTGGATGAGCTTGCCTTCCTTCACACCCAGGGTATTGATCTTTGTCAGCCCTACGATCAGGAGGATGGCCATGATCTGTGCCGCGCTGATGCGGATGAACCCCAGATCGACCAGGATATGCTGTTCGCCGAGCGATGGAAAGATAAAGGCGGTGAATTTTGCGAAGGCCACGGCGACGGCGGCGATGGAGCCGGCCTGGATGACGGCGAAGAAGGCCCAGCCAAAGAGGAAGCCCACGAGCGGGTTGAAGGCCTCTTTGAGATAGACGTACTGGCCGCCGGCCTTTGGGAACATGCCGCTCAGCTCGCCATAGCTAAGGGCGGCGATGAGAGTCAGCAGCCCGGTGAGCGCCCAGATGAGGATGAGCCAGCCGGCGGAGCCTACGTTCCGGGTGATGTCGGCGCTGACGATAAAGATGCCGCTGCCGATCATCGAACCGACCACGATCATAGTCGAGTCGAGCAGGCCCAGGGATTGTTTGAAGGAGGCGTCGTTGGCCATCAGGCAAAGGAGTTTTCGAGGCGGATGGAGAGATAGTCGGGCAGTGCTGGGCGGGTGGCCACGGCTTCGCCGATGACTTTGAGGATCCTTTCCCTTTCTTTTCCTTCGAGCGGGAGCCGGGGGGCGCGAACAAATTCGCTGCCGATGCCCGTCTGTACTTCGGCCAGCTTGATGTATTGTACCAGTTTGCTGTGGATATCCAATTCGAGGACGGGCAGGAACCAGCGGTAGATCGCCAGGGCTTCTTCGGTGCGGCCCGCTTTTACGAGGCGGTACACGGCAACGGTCTCGGCGGGGAAGGCGCATACGAGGCCGGCGACCCAGCCGTCGGCGCCCATCAGCATCTCTTCCATCGCAAGCGTATCGACGCCGCAGAGGATCTTGAAGCGGTCGCCAAAACGGTTGAGCATCCGGGTGACATTCGAGACGTCACGGGTGGATTCCTTTACCGCCTGGATATTCGGGCATTCGGCAAGCTCGTCGAACATCCCGAGAGTCACCTCCGTCTTATAGTCGACGGGATTGTTATAGATCATGACCGGGAGGTCGGTGGATCCGGCGACCGTCTTGAACCAGGTGACGGTTTCCCGATGGTCGGCTGAATAGCGCATCGGCGGCAGGATCATCAGGCCCTGTGCGCCCCATTCCTTTGCATAGGCTGCCTGTTGCAGCGCCTCGCGGGTGGAGCCTTCGGCGATGTTGAGGATCACGGGCACTTTACCGGCCACGGATTCGACGGCGAATTTTACGAGCCGTTCTTTTTCTTCTGTGGTGAGGACGCTGGCTTCTCCCAGGCTGCCGCCGAGAATGATCCCGTCAACGCCCGAGGCCAACTGGAATTTGAGGTTCTTGTCGAAGAGTTTCAGGTCCAGTTCGTCTTTCGCTGTGAATTTCGTTGTAAGCGCGGGCATGACGCCTTTCCAAACTATAGGCATAAGATGGTGATATTTTTTCAAATTTATTTATTACACGCTTGGTTTATATATTCTTTTTTAATCAATTCTGTACAGATTTTAACCGATTGCGGACCTGTGGTCCTTTAGAGTTCACCGTTGTTCCTTTGGGGTGGTTCGACGCCCAACAGGTGTCTTACGAAGAAGTCCCGGCGCTGGATCCGGCCATAGGGACCGCCGTCGGTATGGTCAGATCCGGGGAGGGGAAGAAACTCAAAGGTTTTGCCTGCTTTTATCAGCGCGTCGGCTACCCGGTAAGTAGACTCGGGGGGAACGTTGTTGTCGGCCTCGCCCACCATCAGCATGAGGGCTCCCCGCAGACGCCAGGCGTTGGTAACATTGGATTGCTCGTCGTAATGGGGTCCAACGGGATAGCCCATCCATTGTTCGTTCCACCATTGCTTGTCGATGCGGTTGTCATGGCAGCCGCAGGACGAGACGGCGGCCTTGTAGAAGTCGCCATGAAAAAGGAGTCCGCCAAGGGAGTTCTGGCCGCCGGCAGAGGTGCCATAGACACCTACGCGGGTCGTATCGACATAGGGATATTTTGCCGCCAGGGCCTTTATCCAGAGAATTCGGTCGGGGAACCCGGCGTCGGCGAGGTCTTTCCAGCAGACGTCGTGAAAGGCTTTGGAGCGATTGGCGGTGCCCATGCCGTCGATCTGTACCACTATGAACCCGAGCTGGGCAATGCTTTGCATCTCGCCGTAGCGACCGGTGAAATCCTTGGGTACAAAGGCGTCCTGGGGACCGGCATAGATGTTCTCGATGACCGGGTAGCGTTTTGCCGGATCGAAGCTGGCAGGGCGGACGATGACGCCCCAGATATCGGTGACCCCGTCCCGGCCTTTTGCGTGGAAGGGTTCGGGGAATTGAAATCCTGCGGCGAGATAGGCCGAGGCATCGGCTTTCTCGAGGTCGAGGACCTTCTTCCCATCGGAAGTCCGGTGCAGCTCGATGGTGGTGGGGACGTCGATCTCCGACGCCGCATCCAGATAGAACTTTCTGTCTGGCGACCAGGTCAGGATGTGGTTGGCCTTTGTGGGGGTGAGGTTGACGAGATGCCGGCCGTCGAAGCCGATGCGATAATAATGTATATAATACGGGTCTTCGTCCGGGTTCATCCCGCTGGCGGAGAACCAGATCTCCCGTTTTTTTGCGTCGACGCTGTCGATCGTCCGGACGATCCAGGGGCCTTTTGTGATCTCCTGTTTCTGTGCGCCGGTGGTAGCGTCCAGCAGATAGAGGTGTTGCCAGCCGTCCTTCTCCGAGGTCATCAGCATTTCATTCGTTTCGGGCAGATAGTCCGTAAAGAGACGGGATTCATAAATAAAGGTGTTTGTCTTTTCGTCATAGACGGTACGGGTCCCGGCGGTGTTGGCGTCGACTTCGATGATACGAAAACGTTGGTGGCCGCGCTCGACCCTTTCGAAGGTAAAATAGCGGTTGTCGCCGTGGCGCCAGTGCAGTTCGGGCGCGCCGAAGAAATCGAGGATGGGCGTGTTGACCTTTGTTGTCTTGTGGCCTTCGGGCCGGAAGAGGAACATCTCATAGGTGGTGAAGGGGTCGCCGGGCTGTTTGTAGGGGCGTTGCCGAAGCTGGCCGCGGGTGGTGCCTTTTACCGATGAGAGGACATAGTAGACGGCCGAGTCATGAACGGGGTTGACATGATAGCCGACGACATATTTGCTGTCGGGTGACCAGGCCAGGTGGCCATAGGGTTTTGCGGTGTCGCCGTCGGTGGTATACGGTGTTGCATCCTGGCGGGTACCATTTGCGGGACGGATGAACACATTGCCGTTTTCGACATATGCGATGGATTGTTTGTCGGGGGAGAGTGAGTCGGTGGAGAAGGAGGCCCAGCGCCGGCCGGTGAAGGGGCGGAAGCGGGTGAAGCGGGTAGCAGTGTCCGTATGTTGGGCATCCAGTTTCTTGCGGGTGCCGTGGATCATGTCGACGGAGATGTATTCTTTTACGCTATCCTTTAGGATATTCTGGTACCAGAAGCTGGTGTTGTCTGCCGACCAGTGGGGGCGGATGGCGGTTTTGAAGATGGAGCGGGTGGCGATGGAGTCGAGGTAGTGGGCTTTGTGGTAGCGGTCGAGGATCTCTTCGCGTGTTTGCGCATGGGCGGCAAGCAGGGCAAAAAGGAGCCCGACCTGCAGGAGCAGGAATTTTCGAAGCATTATCGTATGGTTTGTTTGTTTCTAGCTAAAACGTTCTACTGCAAAAGGGGACAGATCAATACTGGTGGGTTGTTCATCGATCAGCTCGCTTACTAATTTTCCGGTACCTGCGCCCAGGCTGAGGCCCAGCATCGAGTGGCCTGTCGCTATGACTACGTTGTTGTATCTTTTTATCCGGCCGATATAGGGCAGGCCATCGGCGGAGCAGGGGCGGTAGCCGTACCATATCTTCTCCCGGGGCGGCATGGGTACGTCGAAGTCGGGGAAGAAGCGCTTCACCGCGTTGAGGATACCCTGTACCCGGGCATATCGGGGAGGGGTATTCGTGCTGGTGATCTCCATGGTGCCGCCGAAACGGATCTTGTTACCATCCATCGGCGTGATGGCGGCGCGGCCTTCCACCAGGATCGCCGGATAGTTAACGTGCCAGGGGGAATCTTCGAGGGTGACCGAATAACCGCGGCCGGGAACGAGTGGTACGTGGGTGTCGAGCAGCGAGGCGATCTCGCGGCTCCAGGATCCGGTGGCGATGACGACGGCATCGGCTTCGAAGGTGTGAAGGGGGGTGATGAGCCGTTTGACCCCGCCGTTCGCCGTTTCGAAACGCCGGACCTCTTCATGAGGAAGGAGTTCGACGCCGGCCGTTTGTAACAACCCGATCAGGCTTCGCATCAGTTTGTCCGGGTACAGGTGGGCGTCACATTTAAAGAAAATGGCGCCCAGGCCATTGACCCGCGTATGGGGTTCTTTTACCTGCAGCTCTTTGGCGTCGAGAAGATCGACATCCAGACCCAACTCGTGAGCCTTCTCGACGGTATGGTGCGCATGATGGGCCGCGGCTTCCGTCTGGAAGATCTCGAGCAGGCCTTTATGCTGGTACGCGAATTCGAAGTGAGGCGTCGGGAGCCAGGTATTCTCGTATTCGTACTGGCTGAGGACGGCGATGTCCTTCAAGGGGGCGGCGGAGCGCTCGACATGCTCAGGGGTTGCACTCTTCATGAATTTCATCCCCCAGTCGATCAGCGAACGGCTGAGCCGGGGCTGGACATAGAAGGGGCTTTGAGAGTTGAGCATCCATTTCAGACCCTGGCGTACGATGCCGGGGGTGGCAAGGGGGATAAAATGACTGGGACAAACGTAGCCGCAGTTGCCATAGGAGCAGTTGTCCCTAAAATCCGACTTATCCAGAACAGTAACCTGATGACCAGCCTTTTGTAGATAGTAAGCAGAACTTAACCCGATGATACCGCCGCCGACGACGACTACATTTTTTCTCATTCGACAAATTTAAGACGAAATGGTTAAGGCCAATTTTGCCATTCTAAGCCGATTTTGACCATATTTTAACCATTTTTTACCTGATATTGATAATTGAATGATAATATTTGCAAATGGTTGTAAATTGGTACCATCACTGCCCGCCCCCGGCGGCTCACACCAAAACCACCACGCGATGAAAGTACTGCAATTCACCATCCCTGTGCCGCATGACAAGACGGTCATCGTCCAGAAGGATGAGCTTCCGCACTTTTACCCGCACCTGCACCGTCACCAGGAGATCCAGCTGACCTGGATCCAGCAGGGAGAGGGTACCCTTGTCGCAGAGAACAATATGTATGCTTTCCGTCCAGGAGACATTTATTGGCTGGGGGTCAACCTACCTCATGTCTTCAAGAGCGACCCGTCCTATTTCGCGCCTTCGAGCCGGAAGAAAGTTCATACCCTCAATATCTTCTTTAACGTCAAAGGACAGTTGGACCACTTTTTCGATCTGCCTGAGATCAAGAACCTCAAGGCCTTTCTGCTCAGTCGCCAAACGGGCTTCAAAGTTCCGCCGGCACGACAGGCCGAGGTATCGACAAAAATGCTCGAGATCCAAAACAGTACGGGCGTCGACCAGCTGATCCATTTTATCGAGCTGCTGAAGCAGCTGAGCACCTTCCCCGAGCTGGAACCCCTCTCCTCCTGTTCCCAGCCCGCGGCCTATAGTGAGCATGAAGGCATCCGTATCGGGACGATCTACAACTATATCATGCAGATGTATGATAAGCCGATCACGCTCGAGGATGTCGCCAAACAGGCGCATATGACGCCGCAGGCCTTCTGCCGGTACTTCAAAAAGCACACCCTGCATACTTTTGTGTCGTTTCTCAACGAGGTGCGCATTAATGAAGCCTGCAAGAAGCTGACGGACGGCAATTACGATTCGATCGCGACCGTCGCTTACAACTGCGGGTTCAACAGCATCACCAATTTCAACCGCGTATTCAAGAGCGTGACCCGCAAGTCGCCGAGTGAATACGTAGACAGCTACTTCAAATCGGTGGCAGTAGCGGAATAGTTTATCTCCCGCCGCCGGGGCAGTGGGCCCGGAGGTAAGCTGTGAATAGGTGCGATAAATGCAAGCTGGTTCCTTCGCCTTCATTGATGGCATGCGTCCGGTTGGGATAGACCATGATCTGGAAGGGCCGATCATATTTGACCAGCTCGTTGATCAGTTCTTCGGTTCCCTTGTAATGCACATTATCATCACCGGTACCATGGATGATCAGCAAATTACCTTGCAGGTTCTTCGCATAATAAAGGGGCGACCCTTTTACGAAATCCTCCCGGTTCTCCTGGGGCAGGCCCATATAGCGTTCCTGATAGATGTTGTCGTAGAGCAGTTCATCGGCCACGGGGGCGATGGAGATACCCGTCTTATATAGTTCGGGGTGCTGGAACATCAGGTTCAGGGTAGCCGAGCCGCCGCCGCTCCATCCCCAGACGGCGATGCGGCTGGAGTCGACGAAGGGCCACTGGATGATCTTCTTGACGGCCATGGCCTGGTCGCGGATGTTGATGATCCCAATCTGCCGATAGATGCATTTCCGCCAGGCGGCGCCTTTTGGCGCGGGGGTTCCGCGGCCATCGAGACTCATCTGGATATAACCGTCGGCGGCGATGTCGCCGGCATAGAGGCGGGTGCCCGCGCCGCCGGCAACGTCTTTGACGGTGGTGGAGGCGGGTTCGGTATAGACGTTGAAAACAACCGGGTATTTCTTCGTGCTATCGAAGTCCTTTGGCAGGATCATCCAGCCATCCATGGTCACGCCATCGTCGGTGGTCAGCTGGAACATCTTAACCGGGTACTGTGGCCGGCCATTGCCGCGACGGGCAGGCTGATCGTTGGTCTTGATGACCGCGTGTTTCGGCAGGCTTACCCATTCGGAAACGGACTCGTACAGGTGATTGGAGAAGTTGTGGGTTGCATATTGGCCGTTCGGCGAAATATTGTAGTTGTGTGTCCCCTTTTGCGCGGTGGGAGAAACCGGCTCGGGATTGCCCTTGCCGTCGAGGCGAATGCGGTAGAGATATTGCTGGGTGGCGTTATCGGGAGAGGCCATGAAGTACGCATAGCCGCCTTTTTCATCGATGGCTTTCAGTGAGATGAGGTCATAGTTGCCTTTTGTCAGCAGCGTTTCCTTTTTCCCATCGCGGCTGATGCGGAAGAGATGGCGCCAGCCGTCCTTTTCGGAGACCCAGAGGAAGTCTTTGCCGCCGTTCATCCATTCCCAGCCGGTGGGGTCGTCGCTGTAGCGTTGTTTGACGTCGATCCAGGCTTTGTCGGACTCCTCATAGACCTGCGTGGCGGCGCCTGTGGAGGCGTTGCAGAGGAAGACCTTTGCGATCTGTTGCTTACGATCCAACTGCTCGAGTACGATCTCCGAGCTATTATCGGCCCATTCCATTCTCGGGATATAATGCTGCTTGCTGTCGCCGGGAACGTCCATCCAGATGGTTTTGCCGGTAGCAATATCGACAACTCCGACTTTGCAAGGCGAGGGATCCTCCCCGGCCACGGGATATTCCACGGGGACGGTAAAGGGATAGAGGGAGTCCGTATTGTTGATCATCAGGAAGTTCTTGACCCTGGTGGCATCGAGCTGCCAATAGGCGATGCTTTTGCCGTCGGGGCTCCAGCGGAAACCGTCGCGGCAGCTGAACTCTTCTTCATAGGCCCAGTCGAAGGTCCCATTGATCAGGCGGAAGCTTCCGTCCGTGGTCAGCGGTTTGATCGACCCGGTGGCCAGGTCCTCGACATAGACATTGTGTTCGCTGACATAGGCGGCTTTTGTTCCGTCGGGGGAGATCTTGGCGAACATGAGCGAGGAAGCGGGCCGGCCTGCGCCGAGCCGTTTCAGGCTGTGGGTGGCCCCGTCGAGGACCCAGTAGTCGCCGCGGGTATTGAGCCGCCAGACTTTTTTCGTGTTATTGAAAAAGAGGAGTTTTTTCCCGTCGTCGCTGAAGCTGAAACTCTGGACGCGGTCGGGCATATCCTTTCCTTCTGCGATGACGGTGCGTTGGAAGGCCGGCAGGGTGTATTTGACGAGGGTGTTTGCTTCGAGGGCGTAGTAGGAGTTGCCTTCCTTGTCCCATTTAACGCCGCCACCGCCCCGTTGGGCGATGAGGGCATTGGCAAGTAAGCAGGAAAGGATGAATAGGTAAATCGGTCGGGTGATGCGGCTCATGTGGTTGCTGGTTTGACGCCAATGTAATACATTTTCTTTATTCCATCTTCGGTGAACAGGCTTGCTTCGCCCGTTTTTAGTGGGGTGGTTTTCCATTGGTCCGTGGGGAAGATCTTGAGCTTGGTATTGCCGGAGGACAGGCTAAGGGGAAGATCGAACCCCGTGACACAATTTGTGTAACGATAGGTTACTTGTTTACGATCCGCGCTGATGTTAAATTCGAAGTCAGGGATCTGGGTCGTGCGGAGGTATTGATCGAAGACCTTTGAAAGATCGAAGCCGGCGTGCCCGGAGATGTAATGCTCTACCTGCGCGCTCGTGACGGTCTGGTGGTAGAAGGTCTTTTGCAATCCCCGGATGATCCGGCGCCATTGTTCGTCGTTGTCGATGCTGTGGCGCATCGCCTGCAGCATGTTGCCGCCCTTTGGATACATATCCCCGCTCCCCTGTTCGTTTACGCCATAGTGCGGGATGATGGGACGATCGTTGCGGATGCCCTTGCGGGTGGCGACGTTGTATTCGTTACCGGCTTCGGTCCCCCACATATAATCGGCGAAGAGGGTTTCGCTGTAGTTGGTGAAGCCTTCGTGCACCCACATATCGGCGAGGTCTTTTGTCGTCAGGTTGTTGCCGAACCATTCGTGGCCGCTCTCATGGATGATGATGAAATCGTACATCATGCCGTACTTCGAGCCACGGCCGCGGTAGCCGAAGGCATAATGGTTGCCATAGGCGACGGCGCTTTGGTGTTCCATGCCGGTATGTTCGACGTCGACGAGCTTATAGCTGTCTTCGTAGAAGGGATAGGGCCCCATCCAGTGTTCATGGGCGTGGAGCATATTATGCACCTGCGCAGGCAGGTAGTCCTTTGCGCGTTCCTGGTTGTAGTCGAGGACCCAATAGTCGAGGTCGAGGTGTCCCTTCTCTCCCTGGAAGTCTTCGTGGAAAGTGACGTATTTGCCGATATAAGGGATCAGGCAGTAGTTGCTGATGGGGTTGACGACGGCCCATTTATAAGTTGTCGTTCCGTCGCCGTTCGCTTTTTTGAACTGAAGGCGTCCATTGGAGACGCCGATGAGACTGTCGGGGACGATCATTGTCATCGACGCGCCCTTGTCGGGTTCGTCGCCCTGGTAGTCTTTGCAGGGATACCAGACGGAGGCGCCAAGGCCCTGGCAGGTGACCGTCATCCAGGGGCGGCCGAGGGAATCCTTTGTCCAGGTCCAGCCGCCGTTCCACGGTGGGCGTTTGGCTTCGACGGGGGTGCCGGAGAAGCTGACCTTTATCGTATTGACGGAGCCCATGGCCTGATGCGGGGTTTGGATATGCCACACGTTGCCCTCTTTTGTAAACGAAAGATCTTTCCCATCAGCAACGACGCTGTCGATATGCAGTGGGTCCATGAGGTCGATCTGCATGGCAGGCTGGTTGGTTCCGATGACCTTATAGGTTATCAGATCGCTGCCAGTGGTGGATTTGGTGTTGTAGTCCGGCTTGATGGTAATATCGTAGCGTTGGATATCCCACCAGGAGCGTTCCGGGCCGTCGGTACCGCGGAGGGTGTCGGCATGGGTGAATGCTTTGGCGTTGGGTTGCGGGCCGGTTTGGGTGGCTGCCGCAAGCGGCAGCAAGAGAACAACCGATAAGAAATGCCGTGTGATCATATGGAAAATTATGGTATCCAGAACAATTTTGTGTTGACATCATCCGAGGTCCCGCCGCTCACTGCTTTTACGGCTGCCGCCCAGTTGGTGGGGTTGGCCGTCTGTTCGGTAGTCGGATAGTAAAAGCGTTTGGGCAGGCTGGTGATGGCGCCGATAGGCGGGCTGATGGCGTCGATATCGGGTTGTTTGAGCCGGCGGATGATCGTCCAGGCGTCCCAGCCGCGGTCGGCCATGGCGATCCATTCCTGCCAGGCGATCTTTTGCTTGAAGTCGCCGGCGGCGGTGCTATAAGCGACAGTGGGCTGGGCGAGATAGGTCTGGGCATCGGCGGTAGTGCCGCCCCAGTAGGTGATCGAGGCCGTGATCCCGTTGTTATAATGTTCCCCGGCGGTGCCGGTGACGGGGAAGCCGCGCTCGACGGCCTCGGCCAGCAGGAACTCCGTTTCGGCATAGTCCAGCAGGTCCGTGGGCCAGGTGGCGGCTGTCCATGCCGGAGAGAAGGTTGACAGACCGCTGGGGGAGTTACCGCCGCCGGGCACCCCGCCCTTATACGTTCCATCCGTTGCCTTTGCAAAGTAAAGGCCCAGCCGGGGATCGTTCCAATTCTGGAGCGTATTCAGCATCAGGTTCGCGGGGACGAAGTCGGTCCGGCCGCTGTTGATGACGGCCTGCCAGACCGGGCTGGTGTTCCCGGTGGGGCTGGTTTGATAGGCAAAGCGCGCATTATCCGTATTGGCCGTGAAGACTCCGGCGGTGACGGCATCCTGAACATTTTTGGAGGCCGTTGTCGCGTCGACATCGGCAAGTACCATCGCCATCTTCAATTTGAGGGTGGCGGCGAATTTTTTCCAGGCGGCGGTATTGCCCTTGTAGATCTGGTCGGCATTGCCGAGCGAGGCTGCGCTGGTGTTCAGCCCTGCGATGCAGGTATCGAGGCGATGGAGAAGATCGAGGTAGACGGTTTTTGCATCGTCGTATTTCGGGAAGGGAACGGTCCGGTTCTCGGACTGGCTATAAGGGATGTTCCCATACGTCGAAACCAACAGGTTATAGGCATAAACCTGCAGGATATCGGTCACAATAAGATCGTTGCGAAGCACCGCGGGATCGGTGACCGTAGTCGCGTAAAGGCCCTTCGCGTTAGTGAGGTTCGCCAGTACGCTGGTATACAACTGCGTCCACCAGTTATTCGGGGAGTTGTAGGCCGAAAGAACATAACGCGCTTCGGTAGTATAATTGGAGCCGGTCCAACTCTGGGCGAATTGCCGGAACACATTGAAGGAACCGGAGGGCTGTTCGTAATAGTCCGACAGGTTCTTTTCCCCGGCCAGGAAAAGGCTGGTAGCCGGCACGGTGCTGGCATGTTTCCCGTCGGTGTTATAGGCACTGAGATCCTTTTTGCAGGCCGCGAGACCCAGCAGGACCGGTAGAGTTATATAGATTAATTTTTTCATTGCTTTACGATTTACTATGTTTAAAATCTTACCCGGATATTGGCTCCAAAATTCCTGAAGAGCGGATAGGAACCCGATTGGAAACCCTGGGAGCCATTCACTCCGGCGCTGGTGCTGCCGGTAGCCACACCCTGTTCCGGATCGGCGTAGGGCAGGTTCTTATGGATGATCCAAAGGTTCTTTCCGGTGAGCGAGAATTCCAGGCCCTTGAGGGCCCCCATCTTCGCGATCATCCTTGCAGGCAGCGAGTAAGAAAGGGTCACTTCACGCAGCTTGATATAGCTGGCATCATAGACATAGGTGCGGGCCGCCTCGCTGAAATCCGAGCTCCAGGGGAACAAGCCGGCATTGAAATCCGAGGCATCCACCAATTTAGTATTTGGCTTGCCGTCGGCCGTTACGCCTTTGAACAGGTATCCGCCGCCTTGTGAAAGGGGAGCGCGTACCCCGACGCCATTGGAGTTATACCCTCCGGTGTGGGGGGTAAGACCGGCGGAAGCGCCGTAGTCCAGGTCGAGCGAATAGACATCGCCGCCCTGGCGCACGTCGACCAGGAAGTAAAGCGAGAGATTCTTATAGGTAAACGTATTGCCGACTCCGCCCAGCCAGGTAGGATTGATATTGCCGATGTCGGAGAGCTTGTTGGCCGACTTTACAGGATAACCGGCGGAATCGATCAGCACCTGGCCGTTCTTGTATTGATAGTCGGAACCCCGGATGATGCCGACCGATTTGCCCACTTCGGCTACGGTCTGTATGCTATTCTGGTAGGTAGAGATGATAAAGGACGGTTGGCCGGCGTACAGCGAAACGGCTTTGTTCTTGTTATGCGACCAGTTGATGTTCATCGTCCAGCTGAAATCGCGGGTCTTTACCGGTACCAGGTTCAGCGTAACCTCCTGGCCGGTGTTCTGGACGGTTCCACCGTTGACATAGAAGGTAGAATACCCGCTGCTGCTGGAAACGGTGATCGGCAGGATCTGGTTCTGCTGTTTGGAATTGTAATAGACGACGGTCAGGCCCACGCGGCTGTGCAGGAAGGACAGCTCGGCGCCAGCTTCGTAGGTATGATTTTGCTCAGGAAGCAGATTGGGATTATTATTGACGGTTGGTGAAGTAAAGATGGTCTGGCCATTGAACGGCGTTCCGGAGGTATAGGTGTTCTTCGTCGCGAACACCGGTGCATCGCCGCCAACTGCTGCATAGTTGACCCAAACCTTACCATAGTTCAGCACTTCCTGTGCCTGCGGGATCAGCTTGGAGAAGACCCAGTTGGCGGATACCGAGGGATAGTAAAAAGAGCTGTTCTTACTCGGCAAGGTGGAGGACTTATCGCGGCGCAATGTACCGTCCAGCGTGATCATGTCCTTATAGGAAAGAGTGGCACCGGCAAAAACGCCGTCCACCTCTTTTACCGAATAACTCTCCGTCGGGGCGGTGATACTATTGACGGAGTTGGAGAGGGCGAAGAACCCGGGGACCACCAGGCCGCCGTTGGTCGCGGCGGAGATGCTTTGATTGACGTCTTGCCGGATATTACCACCCAACAAGGCCTTCAGGTTGAAATTCTCATTAAGGTCCTTATTGAAATTGATCAGAAGGTCGTAGTTGGTCTCGGTGAAGCTACCATTGTAACGGCCGTAGGCGGGAGTGCCATAACTGCCGACGTCATAGCGGGTCTCCTGCATCTGGTTCCAGTTGTCTATCGAAACGCGCCCGAGGATGTTCAGGTATGAGGTTGGTTTGTAGTTGGCGAAGACATTGCCGGTGTACCGGGTACGGGAGTCCGATTCAAAGTTCTTATAGCGGACCCAGTACGGGTTATCATGGAATTTGGGTTTGAGGACGCTGCCCGGAGCATTCTGCAGGTAGCTGTTGGTCTGCCAGTTCCAGGTAGCATTCGTAAGGGTGCGGAAAAAGTCGGCTTTCTGCGCGTGGAGGTCGACATTGGTCTGCCACCATTGGCGGAAGTCGGTAAATGGGTTGATCTGCGTCCCGTTGCCGCCGCCATAGCCGTAGCCATATCGACCGATGGCTGCTTCATCGGTGTAATTGATCTGGCCGCCGACCGTCAGCTGGTCGTTGAGATTGTAGGTTCCGGCCAGGCTCAGCAAGCTCTTTCTATTATTGCTGTTGGGGATATACCCTTTATCATTGGTGCGGGTATAGCCCACCCGGAAGGTGCCTTTGTCGTCTCCGCCATCGGCCGCCACACTGACTATATTTGTTATTGGTGTGACCAGATAGTCGGACGGTTGATTGTGTTGGGCCGGTACCCAGGGGGTCGCCTTTCCAAAGTTCGGGTTGCCGGGGGAGAAGGCATCCCAGTTATAGACCATAAGATGCTTGTCATAGGCGGGTCCCGTCGCCTGGTCGGCATCGGTCTGTACGATCTGTACCGGTTGGTTCGGGCTGAAGGAGGTTTTCTGCCAGTAGAAGAAGGGGTTGGGATTACCCGCATCCGCATCCCCCTGGCTGCCGATGCCCGGGCCGTATTGCTGCTGGTATACCGGCATCGTGCTATGGTCGGGCTTGCCCGCGGTAACCCCTGCGTTGAAGGTGACACCGATGCCTTTGCGTTTAGATCCTTTTTTGGTGGTAATAAGAATAACACCGTTGCTGCCACGGGACCCGTACAGTGCGGAGGCGGCGGCGCCTTTGAGGACGCTCATCGATTCAATATCTTCCGGGTTGATATCGGCAACGGCGTTACCGAGATCATAGCTGCTCCGGGCCTGGTTGGTATTGTCATAAGGAACGCCGTCGACGACGAACAGCGCCTGGTTGTTTTGCGTGAGGGACTTGACGCCGCGAAGGATGACATTGTTGGAACCGCCCATGGCATTGCTCGAGGTGACCTGCAGGCCGGCTACTTTGCCGGACAGGTTGTCTACAAAGTTCGAACTGGGTGTTTTTGTGATCTCGCTACCCGTCAGCTGCTGCGTGGAATACGGCAGGGAGTTGTGCGAACGCCGGATGCCGAGGGCGGTGACGACCACTTCATTTAACGTGGTGTTGGTCCGGGCCAGCGTGATGCTGAAGTTGTCCCGGTTGCCGACCTTGATCTCCTGCGGCTGGAAGCCGATATTGGAGATCATCAGTTCGTCGGAAGGTTGCGCGGAGATGCGGAAGATCCCGTCCTCACCGGTAGTGACACCACCGCGGGAAGATCTGAGGCGAACGGTAACGTTGGGGATGGGGGCTCCGACGGAGTCGACCACCTTTCCGGTGACGACTCGTTTTTGAGCGTGAGCGGTGATACATAGCAAGGAAGCTATGAATCCGCATAACACGACGGTTAGCAGTTTTCTCATTGCGACAGTATATTTGGTAATTACCAAATATAGAAAGCGCCGCATCGTGGCGCTTCTTCATTTTTGATCTGTTATGGTCGGAAATTACCTGATCTCGAATTCCTGTTTTAGCCGGATGTCCGTACTGCTACTGCCCAGCATCACCTGGAATTTGCCGGGTTCGACGCGCCAGACGTTGTCTTTATCGATCAGGGAGAGATCGTCGGGACGGAGCGTGAATTGCAGGGTCTTTTTCTCGCCGGGCCTGAGAGTGATGCGTTGGAAGCCGCGGAGCTGTTGTTCGTAGACGGTGACGCTGCTGACCTCATCGTTGATGTACAGTTGGGCGACCTCGTCCCCGGTGCGGTTACCCGTGTTGGTAATATCTACGGTGATGGCGATATCGCCCTGCGGGCGTTGGACGAGCGGGGTGACGGTGAGATTGCTGTAGGTGAAATGAGTGTAGCTGAGGCCGTGACCGAAGAGGGTTTCGGCGATGGCCTGGCCGCCGAAGGAGTTGGGGAACCAGCCTTCGAGGATGGAAGGGATATAGCGATCGGCCCAGTTGATGGTGAGGGGCTGGCCGTTGATGAGAACGAGAACGATGGGACGCCCGGTAGCATGCAACGCCTGGAGCAGTTGTTCCTGCCGGCCGGGCAGGTCGAGACCGGTTCGCGACATCCCCTCTCCCACCCTCTTTTCATCTTCGCCCAGGACGGCGATGATGACGTCGGCGTCACGGGCTTTTGTGACGGCCTCATCGATAGCCGATCGTTCGGCGGCAGTGAGTGGTGTGGGGATGATCTCGCTTTCGGGCCAGGTGCTGTCGCTGTCGACGATATCGCAGCCTTTGGCATAGTCGATCGTAGCCGAATTGCCGAGATAGCTGCGCAGGCCCGCGTCGACGGAGACAGGAGACAGATGGGAAGGGCCGTAGCGGCTGATGGCGTAGGAGGTTTCCTTTGCGAGGGGCCCGGTGACCAGGATATGATGAACCTTTTGTTTGTCGAGGGGTAGAAGGTTGCTGTCGTTTTTCAACAGGACGAGAGATTCGCGGGCCATTTTGAGCATGAATCCGGTTGTCCGGCCGGGGGCGAGGACTTCATCGGCTTTTTTGGGGTCCTTTACAAAAGGCTGGTCGAAGAGGCCGAGCCGGAATTTCACGCGAAGAACGTCCGCCACCCGTTTGTCGAGGGTGTGGATGGAGAGATCGCCGTCGCGGACCAGTTCCCGCAGCGGATCGATAAAGGTTTTGGGTTGGGTAAAGTTGGTGCGGACGTTGAGGCCGGCTTCCATTACCTGGCGGACGGCGTCTTTATAGGTGGCGGCGACGTGATGTTTGGTGAAGAGGTATTCGACGGCGTCGCTGTCGGAGACGACATAGCCGTCGAAGCCGAATTTTTCGCGGAGCAGCTCGGTCAGGAAATAATAGCTACCGGTGATGGGCACACCGTCCCAGTCGTTGTAGCTGCTCATTATCCCCATGGGATGGGCTTCCTGGATCACGCGGCGGAAGGCGTAGAGATACAACTGATAGAGTTCGCGGGGCGCCACGTGGGGATCGGTTCGGACGCTGCCGTCACGGCCGCCTTTTGGGACGCTGTAGACGGCGAAGTGTTTGAGCGTGGCGGCAACGCCCTGGTCCTGGATGCCGAGCGTCATCTGTTTGCCCAGTTCGGCAACGAGGAAAGGGTCTTCCCCATAGCACTCCAGGGTGCGGCCCCAGCGGGGGTCGCGGGCGAGGTCGAGGATGGGGGCGTAGACATTGGTATAGCCCAGGGCCTTTGCTTCGCGGCCGACGATGACGCCCGCCTCATGGACGAGGTCTTTATCCCAGGTGGACCCAATGGCGATGGGTGCGGGCAGGGAGGTGGCGCGGTCGTGGTTCAGGCCATGGATGCCTTCGTTGGTGAAGTCGACGGGGATACCGAGGCGGGTCTGTTCGACAAACCAGCGCTGGACGATGTTGATGGCTTCGGCGTGGCGGCTGAAGGGATAGGACAGGCTAGTCTGGGCTTTTGGGTTGCCGGCGACCGAATTGAGGTCTTCGTCGATGTTGGCGATGCCGTCCTTCCATATCTCATTCTTCCATTCGGGGGTGGGTAAAGAGTCTTTCAATACCCGGCCGTAGCCGTAGAGCGTGGCGGTCTGGCAGGTCTTTTCTTCGAGGGTCATCTGGCTCAGGAGGTCGGCGATGCGGCGATCGACCGGTTGGGCAGGGTCCTCGAAGATGTCTTTGACACCGTTCTTGTTGAAGTCGATCCAGCCATCATGGTAAATGGATCTAACCTGAGCGGATGCCAGGAAGGTGGCCAGGCAGCAGGTGGCCGATAAGATCGTTTTGCGCATCCGCGAATATAATCACCATGCTTCGTTCTTTTGGAAGGCGAGGATTAAAATTATCCCGCTGATGAGGATGGAGAAGCCGACGAATTGCTGGCTTTCGATTTTCACGTAACTATACATGTACAGGATCTGGCCGATGATCAGGAAAAGGGAACAGCCGATGAGGACCAGTTTCCGCGGGCTGTTCTTGGACCTGCCTTTTAGAAAGCCGAAGATGGAGACGAGGGAAAAGAAGATGCCTACCAATGTTGTCATAGGAATGGATTTATTCCAATATACGGCCGGGCGGGCGCCTTTGCAATAGGAAATTTGCGCTGGGGGGAGCGGAGAATTACTCCGGGGACAGCAACTCACTGGGAGACAGGCCCAGGCCGCGGGCCAGGGCCACCAGCATCGTGATCGTGGGGTCGAGTTCGCCGGCTTCGACGGCCGCAATGTCCTGGCCACTGACGCCGGTGAGGGCGGCGAGTTGCGCCAGGGAGAGGTTCTTTTGGCGGCGCCGGGCGGTCAGGCGTTCGCCGAGCCTGCGGAGGGGATCTTGCTGTTTATCCATAACGGGTGTGTTGATGGAGGAACAGCAAGGACACGGGAATCCTTATAGGAGGTACTACCCTATTACGGCCTCAGCACGGTGGTAACCAATGGGAAAGGAGGAATCAATTAGAAACTTCCGGCTCGTATTCCAGCAAGATGGCAGGCTGGGCTTCGAGGGCGACGGCCAGCTGCAGGAGGGTAGTAAAAGTGATATTGATCATCCCTTTCTCGATCTTTGCGATCTTGCTGTTGTCGATGCTGCAGGCATAGGACATTTCGCGAAGGCTGAGCCCCTTTTCTTTTCGGAGCTTTCTAAGGTTTTCGCCAAACCTTTTCAATACCTTTTTATCAGCTGGTGTTATCATTATCGTAACCTTAATGTGGGCCTAAGGTGGAAAGTTTTTTCAAGACCATTGTGGTCTAAATCGGCCGCACGAAACTGATTTAATAATTCGTTCATCCACGAACTCTTCGAATCAGCGATACCGTAATATAATGATAATTATTTGCCGGGGGAGATAATCACAGCGTCTGGTCATTCATACCAGTCGTAAATGTGGTTACCGATGACGTCTACCATGATCGCACATTTTGGGGAATCCGTTTCCCAGTCCGTCCCTTTTCTGCGGACATTACCGTAATACACATTATTCAGGAATACCTGGAAGGCAGTGGGGATGCGGTGTTGAAGGCCGGTTTGCAGGGGTTGGATGGAGCCACTGTATCTCTTGCCGTCGTAGTCGAAGTTGATCGGAAATTTATTGAACATAAAATAGGTTTTTTCTACAATTCCTATTGAAGAAATCATGCCAGATAATAGATTCAATACAACCGCCAATCGGGGGATTTTGTTCAGCGAATTTGCGGGAAGGTCATCCCGGTGATCTTCCGGTATAGGTCGACGGCATAGAGGTCGGTCATCCCGGCGATGAAATCGACGACCGACTGGATATCATTGTACAGCCGGTCGGGGGCGCGGGTGATGACGAACTGCCGGGAGATGAGCTGGAGCAGCTTCTCCGATTTGACATTGCCGGGATCGAGGATGGCGCCGAAGAATTCTTTCAGCATTCCACCGATGACATTGTAGCCGGCGATCTCGATCTCGACCACGGAGCGGTGGTTGTAGATATGCTGGACCGAGAAGGCGTCGATCTCTTTTATGAGCGCCAGCTCGCGGGCGGGGAGGTAGTCGATCAGGGACTTTGTGGCCTTGCCGGCCAGCAATTCCGGCTCCTTTTCCATAAAGATGTCGCGGACCCGGAAGATCAGTAAATTAATGAGTTTTGCCCGCAGGAACTGGACCTTCTGATTATCATCATTGATGTCATGGAATATCTTTTCCACCCTGTCCCGGGCGTCATAGCCCGTTTCTTCGTCGAAGAAGGAGAGGAAGAGGCGGGCGATGGTATCGATGGAAATGATATTCAGCCGGTGGGCGTCCTCGAAATCGATGATCCGGTAACAAATGTCGTCGGCGGCTTCGACGAGGTAGACGAAGGGGTGCCGGGCGAAGACATTCTTTGCCGGGTCGGGCTGGGGGATACCGAGTGCAGTGGCGATCGAGCGCCAGGTTTCGATCTCCGAGTCGAAAAAGCCGGATTTCTTTGTATTCAACTGTTGTTTGTCGAACCCGTTGAGGGAATCCGAGGGGTATTTGACGATGGAGGCCAGCGTGGCGTAGGTGAGACGGAAACCGCCGGGGGACGGTTCGTTGAAGTGGTGGGTCAGGGTCCGGAAGGCGTTGGCGTTGCCTTCGAAGAAAAGGAAATCGCGTTGCTGGTTTTGGGTCAGGGTCTCGAAACGTTCTTTGGCTTCCCCCTTGAGGCCGCGGAAGAAATTGCGGATAGCGTCTTCCCCCGAGTGGCCGAAGGGGGGATTGCCGATGTCGTGGGCGAGACAGCCGGCCGCGATGACGGAAGGGAGCTCGTATTTATAGAATTCTTTAAAGTTCTCCCCGTTTCCGGCGTGTTTATCGGCGATGGCGTCGCCGACGGTCTTGCCGAGCGAGCGGCCGACGGAAGCGACTTCGAGGCTATGGGTTAGGCGGTTGTGCACGAAGACCGGGCCGGGCAGCGGGAAGACCTGGGTCTTGTTCTGCAGGCGCCGGAAGGCGGAGGAAAAGATGATGCGATCGTAATCTCTTAAGAAAGATGTACGGAGTTGTGCGTCGCTTTTGGGGGCTTCGCCCTGGGCTGACGGGTCGGAAGAAGACCGGGCGGAGGAGCCGGTACGGAGCGGGGAGTAAAGCTGTTGCCAATTCATTTTTTATATCCTACGGTGTTGCTGAGTGTCCCGATGTGGTCGATGGTGATCTCCACTTTGTCGCCTTTTTCCAGGGTAAATTCGTTTCCCGGGACGAGGCAGGTACCGGTCATCAAAAAGCAGCCATAGGGAAAGTCCATGTCCCGAAACAGCCAGGAAGCCAGATCGGACAATTTTCTTTTTATCTGGCTGATGGCGACCTCGCCGGCATAGACGTCCTTGCCGCCGCGCCGGATGATCATGCTGATCCGGGTGGTCGCCGGGAGCGGCGTGGCGGGGACATATAGACAGGGGCCCAGCGCGGCGCTGCGTTGGTAAACCTTGGCCTGGGGCAGATAGAGCGGGTTCTCCCCTTCGATGCTGCGGGAGCTCATGTCATTGCCGATGGTATAGCCCTGGATTGCGCCATTAGGGTTGATAAAGAGGGTAAGTTCCGGCTCCGGGACGTTCCAACCGGAGTCATGGCGGATGTACACCTCTTCGTCATGGGCTGCGACGCGATGGGGCTGGGATTTGAAGAACAGCTCCGGGCGTTCGGCCTCGTATACCTTATCATAGAAGGTGGCTCCGCCGGACTCCTTTGATTCTTCCATGCGGGCGTCCCGGCTGCGGAGATAGGTGACGCCAGCCGCCCAGACCTCCTGGGCACCGATAGGCGCCAAAAGCCGGCTGTTCAGCAGGGCATCGGCCTCTACCGGGGTGAGCATATCTGCCTGGCGGGTCTGTCGCTGCAAATAGTCGTGAAGCTGGTCGCGGCAGATCAGCTCGTCCCAGGGTTGGGAGATCAGGTAATATCCGTTGTCGTGCTGCAGGAGGCTGCCTTTGCTGATACGGTACAGTTTCATAATGTGTCAAATTTAGCCAATTTTAATCCGTTTATCTTGTGAAATTCATTGAATTTGTTTACCTTATGCTACCCCTTTAAACGACCGTCGCTTACCTTGCTATGAGACACACGCTTTCCATTCGCCAGCAGCTCCCGCTGTTGATCTGCTTATTATTGATCGTAGTTATCACGCTTTTCGGGTCTATCTCGTATCTCGGCGTGCGCCGGGCCTCGATGGCGATCGGGGAACAGCGGTTGCAGTCGCTGACCGAGGAACTATCTTCCCTATTCAAACAAAACGGGCATACCCTGGCAGCCAGTACCCAAACACTGGCCCGGCAAGACGATATCGTCAACTATTTCCCCGGGGATGGAGCAACCGCGCTTGCCTCCGGCAGGGCGCCTGAGGCGTTGAAGCAGATGCTGGTCGATTCCATGACCGTCCGGGCCGAACTGCGGGATCTGCGGGGAAAGCTATTATTGGCGGCGGGAAGGGGCGTTTCCATGGATGTTGAAGGAGAGTTCAGCGCAGGCAAGCCGGACAGCCCTTTTGTGGGGCGGATCTACCTTTCCGGGGATAGCATGTTCTATCCCAGCATTGCCCGCATTTACCGGGGGCCGAGCCCCGAAGGGTATCTTGTCCGGTGGCGCCCGGTGCGGACCTCGCCAAAGGCCGTTGTCCAGCTATCCCAGCTGTTGGGCACGAAGGCCGCGCTATATTTTGGAAATGACGACGGGACCTTGTGGACCGATATGTTGAAGCCGGTGACCAATACTTCCCCGACCGTTCGAAACCCACGGAAGCTGTTGCACTACACCGGCCTGAATGGGAAGGTCATCGGTTATACCACGTCGATACCGGGTAGCCGGTGGCTGATCATGGTCGAGCTGTCCGAGGACCTGATCCTGGAGGCGGCCAATCGCTTCTTATACTGGATGCTCGGCATTGGAGCCGTGCTGGTGATCAGCGGAAGCCTCATCGCCTGGTTTATCAGCCGGAGCGTCACCCGCAGGCTGGACCGGCTTATGCATGCTACGACCGTTATCGCAGAAGGGGACTATTCCTCCTGCGTCCTCGTCGACCGGCCCGACGAGATCGGCAAGCTCGCCGCATCCTTCAATACCATGATGACGCAGGTACGTCATACCCAGGAGGACCTGGAGGACAAAGTAAAACGCAGGACACAGGAGTTGGAGGCGGTGAACAAGGAGCTGGAGGCCTTTTCGTATTCGGTGTCCCATGATCTTCGTGCGCCGTTGCGGGCGGTCAGCGGCTATACCATGATGCTGAAAGAGGACTATGAGCATAGTTTTGACGACGAGGCAAGGCGTATCACGGGTAATATTTTGAGTAATGTAAAGATGATGGGCCGGCTTATCGACGACCTGATCGGGTTCTCCCGCCTGGGAAAGCGGGACGTCCGAAGACAGGTAACGGATATGAAAGAGCTCGCGGAAGTTTGTGTCGCAGAGCTTCTGCCGGCGTGGCCGGAGGTACCCTTTCAGGTGGAGATCGGAGTATTGCCCGCTTGTATGGGGGATAGCGACCTCCTCAAGCAGGTATGGATGAATCTTATCGGTAATTCCATGAAGTATTCGTCCCGGCAGGCGGCGCCGCGAATCACTATCGGCGCGACGACCGAAGCGGTCGGAACGGTTTATTTTGTCCGGGACAACGGGGCCGGCTTCGATATGCGGTATGCGGATAAATTATTCAAAGTTTTTCAGCGGCTGCACAGCCATGATGAGTTCGAAGGGACGGGAGTGGGGCTGGCGCTGGTGAAACGTATTCTGGACAAGCACCGGGGGGATATCCGGGCCGAATCCTCACCCGGCAACGGGGCGGTATTCTATTTCAGGATACCGGCCTGATCGAATGGATCATCAATCCTATCTATATGCTTAATCATGTTGAAGTACTCCTTGTAGAAGACAATGTCCATGATGCCGAAATGACGATCCGCGCGTTGAAGAAGGTGAACCTTGCCAACAACCTCGTCCATCTCAAGGACGGGGAGGAAGCGCTGGAATTCATTTATGCGCGGGGGAAGTTCTCCGACCGCCATTCGGCCCATCTGCCGAAGGTGATCCTGCTGGACATCAAGATGCCGAAAGTGGATGGGATCGAAGTGCTGAAGCAGCTGAAAGGAAATGCCGTCAGCAAGACCATTCCCGTTGTGATCATGACCTCTTCCAAAGAGGAGCAGGACATTATCAACAGCTATGAGCTGGGAGTCAACAGCTACGTGGTTAAGCCGGTGGATTTTGAAGGCTTTGCGCGGGCTGTAAGCCAACTGGGATTGTATTGGCTGTTGACCAACCAGCCGCCGTTACCGCAAAATAACCTATAAACGCATCGCAATATGGCATTACCGATAAAGATACTCCACCTTGAAGACCTCCCCTCCGACGCTGAGCTGGTGGATCGGGTTCTCCGGAAGGCAAAGATCGAGTTTGAAAAAAAAGTAGTGGTAGACCGGCCCGAGTTCATCCAGGCCCTCCGGGAATTCCAACCGGATATCATCTTGTCCGACCATTCCCTTCCGGCCTTTAATTCCCTGGAAGCGCTGCGGATCACTAAAGAGGAGGGGATCGCGGCGCCGCTGATCCTGGTGACGGCCACCGTGTCCGAAGAATACGCCGTGAATGTGATGCAGGAAGGCGCCAGCGACTATATTTTAAAAGACCGGCTGGAGCGTCTGCCCAATGCCGTTCGGAATGCGATGGACAGAAAGCAGATGGGTGAGGCCCGGAGGCGAGCCGACGACGCCCTTCGGTCGTCCGAGCAGAAGTATAAGTTGTTGTTCGAAGCCAACCCCATGCCGATGTGGATGTTCTCGAAGCATTCGATGCACATCATCGATGTCAATTCGGCGGCGATCGAACATTACGGCTATTCTCGCGAGGAGTTTCTGTCTCTTCCCGCCGAAAGTCTTTGGAACCCGGCCGAGGCGGGGATCTATCGAAGTGGGGTCTGGAAGCAACAAAAGAAGAACGGGTCGGTCATCGACGTAGAGGTCATCGCCCACCAGCTGGTACATGACCAGGAGCCGGTGATCCTCGTGCTGACGATCGATATCACGGAGAAGCTGCGTGCGCAAGCGGAGCTGACCCGGCAGGCGGAGAACCAGCGGAAGCTGATCACGCAAACCAGCATCCAGGTGCAGGAGCGGGAACGGGAAGAGATCGGAAAGGAACTGCATGACAATATCAACCAGATCCTCGCGGCGACCCGGCTGCACCTTGACCTGGCCATCCAGGAGTGTTCCGAAGAGGCCGTGACGGGACTGCTTGTGAGAAGCCACAAGAACCTTAGCGTCGCCATGGAGGAGATCCGCCAGCTTACTCAGTCGCTGGTCGCTCCTACCCTCGGCGGGGTGAGCCTGGACAAGGCGTTGGCCAAGCTGACGGGGGATATGCCGGCCACTTCATCGCTGCGGCTGAGCCTGGACACCTCGGGTTATCGCGGGGATATCGATGATGAAGATCTGAAACTAACGGTTTACCGGATCGCGCAGGTACAATTGAGCAATATCATCAAGCATTCCAGGGCTAAGAACGCTTCCATCGGATTGACGAAGGGCAATTGTCTGGTGCTGACCATTGCCGACGACGGGGTCGGCTTCCATCCCGGAGCAAAGACGAGAGGTATCGGACTACGGAATATCCGAAACCGGGTTGGTTATTACAATGGCGATGTCAGCATCGATTCCGAGCCGGGAAAAGGATGCACTCTTACCATAACTATTCCGCTCGAACGATGAAGCCGCGAGGCTACCTCGCCCGGATGATGAGTAGCCAGCCTTTCCCTTTTTCGACCGGGATCGGATCGCCGGGGGCGAATCTCCTTGACGGCTGGAAGTTTGCGATCGCGGGGGCTTCGATGGTGGCATGGCCCGGGTCGATGCCCAGCTTTTGCCAGTCGATGTTCAGCGTGACGGTGGCGTCTTCGCCCGACCAGGAAGCCAGGGCGACCAATGCGGCGCCCCGCTTTTTATATACCGTGGCGGGGATATTGGGATTGCCGCTCTTTACGGGGCAATTGGGGCTCCAATAACCGATCATTTGCACACCTTGCATTCCAAAGTCATCCCAGGCCTTCCAGATCGGGCGCGGATCGGCGTTGTCGGACCAGGGCATCCTGTTGGTCATCCCATAGACCATTCCCCGCCAGGGGTTGCCCCCGTGTTCGAGCATCTCGCCCATCAGGCCGAAGGGGATGCCGCTGACCTCCACGAGGAAAAAATCGGGTAGGTTCTTTTCGTAGTCAAAATATTCCCCGAACCATAAGCGATCGAGATAGGGGAAATGTTCCATGTAAAGATTGGCGCTGTTGTTGAACCCGTCGCGCGGATTGTACTGATTGGCGGAGTGGAGGTCGATGATGCCGGGGTGACCGTTCTTTGTCAGGACACGTTTGATCCTTTTCATGGTGACCCGATCGAAGGCCACGTCGTCGAGATAGATGCCGTCGATGGCGGCGTTCTGTACGAGCCAGTTCATGCCTTCGACGTAATAGTTATGCCAGCGGCTCATGCCGCTATTGATAATGGCGGCATCCTTTATCTCCGGCACGAACCAGGCGGGGATATAATCCTCGCGCAGGTGTTCCTGCAGCCAGGAGAAACCTTTGCCGGGACCCGGTGAATAGATCTCATGGCCGAGGCTGGGGAGGGCGAAGGTCTCATAGGCGTGATCGGAGAGCTCGCGGACGGTATTGTATATTTTTACTTTGAGGCCTCTTTCGTGCGCGGAATCTATGTAGGCTTTGAGCCGTTTGGCTTCGATAAAGGGATAGTTGATCCACGGGTTGACGGGTGTCGCGTGATGGATATTGACGACGGTGGCGCCGGTGGCTTTTATTGTGTCGAGGTTATTGTATTTATGATAGAACCGGGTTGCCCATTGGAAGTCGGTATTGAGCGGATGGAAGGGCGTGATCAGCAGGTTGAAATTGTAATACAGCGTATCGCCTTTTTTCAGGCTGCGCGGGCCGCTGTAGTTGTTGGCCAGCATGGACTTGCCCTTTATGCCGATGTCGATACCGCCTTTGTCGCCGTTGGCCCAGGAGGTGGGGGCCATGAGTGGCTTCTGGAGGTAGAAGTTGGTGTTCAGCGGGCGGACATAGCGTTCATCGCGGAGTGAATATTGGAGGCCGCCATTGACCGCGCCGATCCAGGCGCCGTCCTGGTTCTTATGGGCGACGTCCCATTTCCAACGGTACATACTGTCGGGGCGATACCCGCCTTTTTGTCCGAGACCCATCAGGTAGGCAGCCATCTCTTTTTGAAAGGGGATGTGCATGGTGATGTCCTTGAGATCGATATCCCGCAATGCGGTAACCTTTACGGTGTAAGCAAGGAAGCCATCGAATTCGAGGGTCGCGCTGACCTCCATTTTGATCTCGTCGGCAAGTGTTGTGGCCTGCCATTTTACGGTGCCGGGAGATCGTTCGGTGATCTGAATGCCCTGGGGTTTGAGTTTTAGGTCCTTTCCGTCGGACTGTTTTGTAAAGTGAAAGTGGATGTTCTCGGCGAGGAGGTTGTTCGGGGTTGCCGTGATCTCCGTCATTTCCGGGGTGAAGAAGGTTTGTATCTGCTGAGGGAAGCCTTGTGGACTGAGTTGGATGTTTCGGCCCAGGAGGCTGATGCCGGTGTCTCCCTGGATGGTGAGCGGGGTGTAGGGAGCGATGACCGTGTTCTCCTGGGCGAGGGTGGAGTTGAGCCATTTGAGATGGGTCATCTTTTTGGGATCGTCGACGGCTTGTTTGTTGGCGACGATGAGGTTGAGATGGGTGGTTTGCGGTTGGGTATTTTTGGCATTTATCGTAACGGTTACCGGGTAGGTTCCGGGTTTTGCGTTTGCGGGGATGTCGATGCCGCACCAGAGAGGCTGGATATGATCCTTTGTGAGGTTGATTTCTTTCGTGAAGGGTTTGCCGTCATAGGTGACGCCGGTGGTGTTGATGCAGGTGGCGTTGAAGGGGGTTTTGATGGTTATTTGGATGTTTTCGAGATCTTTTGTTGCGAAGACGCCGACCTGGAAGGCGTAGTATTCGCCTTTGGCTGCGGCGAGGGTGTGTAGCGATTGTCGCTTTATCCAGCGGAGGGGTAGATCGGATGTCATGCGGATCGGGTGCTCGCGGTCTTCGGGGAAGAGGAGGAAGGGGGCGCCGGGGTGTTTTGCTTTGAGGGCTGCTGTCTCTTTGGCGGTGGCGATGACCTCCATCGGGTAAAAGGTGTTGAAGGTGTCGATGGATTGGAAGGAGGTGACGGTGCAGTTGAGGTTGTCAATGTTATCAGGGATCATATCGCCGTCTTCGCGCGGGGTTCCGGTCAAATAGATGCCTTTGGGGTAGTTACTGCGGCCCTCGTTGCTGTAGGGAAGATAATAGACGTAATAGGTACCCATTCCGGAGGTGGGTTCAAAGTATATCTCACCCGATTCACGGGTAAGATTTAACGAAGTGCAAGGCACGCGGGCGCGGGTCGCTGAGTCTTGGACGATGATGCTATGGATGAAGGGACCGGCGATGGGGAGGCGCCAGGGGAGGCGCACATGGGCGGTAGATCTGTTGCCTGGCCCGTCGAAGCGGATGACGGCGCGATGGTTGCCAAGGGAATCGGGGTTCCAGCAGTGGGGGCATGAGGTGTAAGGGATATCCTGTGCGTGGCCTGCAATCGAAAACAGGGTCAGCAAGATTAAAAAAAAACGCGATTTTTGCATGCGTCGAAGGTAAGGTATGAAACAAAAAAACAGGGTAATTTTTTACCTGCATAATGGCGTTCACTTGCTGGACCTTTCGGGGGCGGCGCAGGCGTTCTATGAGGCTGGGGACTACGGTGAGCCCTACGAAATGGTGTATGTGGGAGGCGAGCAGGCGCCGGTGTCTTCGGCGGGACTGCCGTTCATGCGGCTGGAGCATTACTCGACGGTGGAAGCGGGGGCGGGGGATGTGCTGATCGTCGCCGGGTTCGCGCTGCGGGAATTGCATCCGGCGGATGGGTCCCGTTCGCATTCGGGGGATCGGCCGGGTTTGCATCAGTGGCTGAGGGCGGCGGCCGGGCGCGGAGCGGTGGTTGCGTCGGTCTGTACGGCGGCGTTCCTGCTGGCGGAGGCGGGACTGCTGGATGGGCGGGAATGCACGACGCATTGGAAATACACCACCCGGCTACAGAAAGAGTATCCGCTGTTGAAGGTGCAAGTGGACCGGTTGTTCATAAAGGATGGGAATATCTACACCAGCGCTGGAGTGACGACGGGGCTCGACATGTCGCTTTTCCTGCTGGAGGAGCGGCATGGGGCGGAACTGGTCTTCAAAATAGCGCGGGAATTGGTCGTCTATATCCGGCGGGATGGCACGGCCTCGCAGGAGAGCATCTATCTCCAATACCGGAGTCATATCCATAACGATATCCATGTGGTGCAGGACTGGATCATTCAGCACCTGCAAAAGAAAATAAAGATCGAGGAGCTGGCGGCGCTGATCCATACGAGTCCGCGGAACCTGACCCGGCTGTTCAAGGCGGCTACGGGGGTCACTGTGGGGCAATATGTGGAGAGGCTGCGGGTGGAGAAGGCCGTGCATATGTTGCAGCAGCGGGTGAAACTGGCGTCGATCCCGCGACAGTGCGGATTGCAGAGCACTAATCAGCTGCGCTCATTGGTGAAGAAACATACGGGGCAGCTGCCGAGAGAGTTGACAGCGGAGTGAGCTGCGAGTTGGGCTGTGGGTCCGACGTTGCGCCCGAGGTCGGCGAGTTTGTCCCGATCCTTCGCATTGTTGTCCGCCTTATTTCCGGTAGACTCGGGTAGCTTTACGGAAATAATTTTACCATGAGGACGATGCTTTTCCTTTGCTTTTGTTTTGTCACCGTATTTACGCAGGCGCAGATCCCCGCCGGGGATGGCGAGGGCTATTTCTGTGGTCTCTGTAACAACGCCTGTGACACGCTCCTGTTTACCAAACCTGGGGTCTGTCCGCACTGCGGAATGCAGCTGGTCAGGCAGACCTATGCCGAACGGCGGGACCTGTTAAATCAACTCGAACATAAAATGACAATCTGTTTTTATTTGCAGGATGGGGTCGAGGTTCTCGATTTTGCGGGACCGATGGAGGTATTTGCCTATGCCGGTTTCAACGTTTTTACGGTATCGCGCAAGAAAGAGCCGATCACCAGCCAGGGCATTCTGAAGATAATGCCCGACTATAGCATTGAGGATGCACCGCCTGCGGATATCCTGGCTTTTTTCGGCGGGAATGCGGGCCCTTCGTCGATCGATCCGGAGGTGATGAAATGGGTCCGGGGGCGGGCCGCCTCGACGCAATATTTCTTTTCCGTTTGTACGGGCGCCTTTATCCTTGGCCGGGCGGGCATCCTGGACAGCCTGACTGCGACGACCTTTCATTCCAGCATCGAGTCGCTGCGGGCCGCCTTGCCGCAGACGAAGGTGCTGGAGAATGTGCGGTATGTGGATAATGGGCATGTAATCACTACAGCCGGTATTTCCGCGGGGATAGACGGGGCATTGCATCTTGTGAGCCGGTTAAAGGGGGATGCCGTTGCACGGCAGGTGGCGGCATATATGGAATACGATAAGTGGGTTCCCGCGCAAGGGTTGGTTGTGAAGGAGCCTAAGAATTAAATTAGCGCCGTCGGAGACCTCGATTTTGGGGTATATTTGCCCTATGTCACCTATCGCAATTTATCATGAACATCCCGACTGGTTCAAGCCGCTTTTTGCGGAGCTGAACAACCGGGGGATCCCCTTCGTCCGGCTGAACCCGGCAGCCCATCAGTTTGCCATCGAAGCGCCGGCGCCAGACTATTCGCTTTTCTTCAATCGCATGAGTCCCTCTGCTTATTTGCGGGACGGAGTGCAAGGCATATTCTATACACTCAATTATCTCCGGCAGCTGGAGTATCAAGGTATACCGACCGTCAATGGGTATACCGCCTTTGTCAATGAGACATCGAAGGCTTTACAGCTGGAGCTGATGCAGTCGCTTGGGATCAAGTATCCCAAGGCCCGCGTCGTCAATCATCCTTCGCAGCTGGTAGCGGCTGCTGAAGGGCTTCGTTTTCCCGTCGTCGTAAAAGCGAACATCGGGGGCAGCGGAGCGGGGATCACGAAATACAATACATTGGATGATCTGCGCGCCGCGGCCGAAGGAACGATGGGAGTCCCGATTGACTTTGGCGTCGATCATACGGCCTTGCTGCAGGAGTTCATTCCCGCGCGAGGCGGCTATATCACGCGGGTGGAGACCTTAGGTGGGAAGTTCCTGTACGCCATCCGCGTCTATCTCACGGGTGAGACCTTCAATCTTTGTCCCGCCGATATCTGTCAGACGAATACCGGCGTCGAGCTGTTGCGGAATGCGTGTGCACTGGATGCGCCGAAGAATGGGCTGAAGGTGGAAGGGTATACGCCGCCGCCGGCCGTCATCAAGCAGATCGAGACCCTGGTCCAGCGTTCGGGGATCGATGTCGGCGGGATCGAATATATCGTCGATGACCGGGACGGGGAGCTGCTGTATTACGACGTCAACGCGTTGTCGAACTTTGTCGCCGACGCCGTGAATGTGATCGGGTTCAATCCTTTTCATCGATTGGTCGATTATCTCGAAACCCGGGCCGGTGTGCTTTCGGCGCAGGCCCCTAAAACTGCGTTTGCATGAGATACGGATACTGGCTGCCCGTCTTTGGCGGCTGGCTGCGAAACGTCGGGGACGAGAACATGCAGCCGACCTGGGAATACGTCAAGAAGCTGGCGATCCGCAGTGAGGAGATCGGGTTCGATCTTTCGCTGATCGCGGAGTTGAATCTGAATGATATCAAGGGGGAGCAGGCGCCATCGCTGGATGCCTGGTCGACGGCGGCGGCCCTGGCTGCGGTGACGCGGAAGCAGGAGCTGATGGTGGCCGTGCGGCCAACCTTTCACAACCCTGCGTTGCTGGCCAAGCAGGCGGCGAATATCGATCATATCAGCGGCGGACGGCTTTCGCTGAATGTCGTGTCGTCTTGGTGGCGGGATGAGGCTACCAAGTATGGGGTGGGGTTTGAGCAACATGATGACCGATATGCAAGAACAGCGGAATGGTTGGCTGTATTGAATGGCGTTTGGCAGGAGGATGGATTTAGCTATAATGGAAAATTTTACCGGGTCGACAATAACACTCTTCAGCCAAAGCCTTTGTCGCGGCCCAGGCCGGCGCTGTATGCAGGCGGGGAGTCGGAGGCGGCCAAGGACCTTATTTCGAATACCTGTGATGGATATGTGATGCATGGTGATGAGCCGGCTACTATTGGAAAACGCATCCGGGATATGAAGGAGCGGCGGGAGAAGAAGGGGTTGCCGCCGATGCGGTATGGGGTGGCGGCGTATAGCGTTATCCGCGATAACGATGCGGAGGTGAAGAAGGAACTGGCGCGAATTACGAATGTACAGCCGGGCAGCCCGGGTTATCACAACTACCAGCAATGGCTGGCGGGGACGCAGCTGGAGCAGAAGGTTTCGCTGGAGGATTATTCGGTATCCAACCGGGGGCTTCGTTCGGGGCTTATGGGGACGCCGGCGCAGGTGGAGGATCGCATCGCCGCATTCGAAGCGGAGGGCGTCAATTTCTTTTTGTTGCAGTGCAGCCCGCAGTTGGAGGAGATGGAGCGGTTTGCCGATGCCATCATCAAACGCGAACAATACGCATAAACCGCCAATTCGATCTGGTCAACCTGATCGAGAAGGCACCACAGCTGATCGGGATAGGATTGGATGAGGCAACGGCGGTATGGGTACAACGGGACACTTTGCAGGTCATCGGCAGATCCTATGTCGCTATTTACGATCACGGAAGTACCGTATCGGGGCCTTTCTTTTTTCCAAGTGAAGGACAGAAATATGATCTGAAGGAACGGAAGATGATCCGGGAGCGGAATCATAACGCCGCCGGGGAAGAAGATTGAGCAGGGTGGTCCAGAGGATACCGATATCCATGAGGAGGTTGCCTTTTTGTACGTAATAGTCATCCCAGTAATAACGCTGGAGCAAGGTATTGCGGTCGCAGACGTTGCCGTGCAATCCGCGGGCCTGGGCCAGGCCGGTGATGCCGGGCTTTACTTTTTCGCGGTGGCCGGCATTTGGGACCAGCTGCGCAAAGCGCCGGCAGTCTGCCGGCATATAGGGCCTGGGGCCTACAAGGCTCATCGATCCCAGGAACACATTAAAAAATTGCGGGAGCTCGTCGAGATGGCATAGCCGGAGCCAGCTACCAAGCGGCGTGATTCGTCCATCGTCTCCCGCCACCGGGTGCTGGTCGGCATTTGAATTAACAACCATACTCCGCAACTTAAAACAGCTAAATAGTTTACCCTCCTTCCCTACCCTTTTCTGTACGAAGAATACCGGGCCCGGCGAATCTCGTTTTATCAACCAGGCCAATACCGGCAACAACCAGCTCAGGACGCCCAGGATCACCAGGGTAGAGACGAAGAGGTCGAATGCTCGTTTTGCGATAATCATCCCAATAGAAAACGGAGGGACAGCCCCATCGGTTGCCCCGCGGCCAGCCCGCATTCCGGTGCTTTGCGGGGCAACCGATGCCTCCCGGTCCGCGTTCTTTTCTTTATGGTTTTACGATCGAGCATTTTAAGGACGATGGCTTACTTCGACATTTTCCACTACCCCCTGGCCACCGAAGACGTCTGTTGGTATCTCGATAGGGAAGCCTCGCCCGATGACGTGAAAGGGGAGATGGAGGCGCTGGTCCGTGAGGGCAGACTGTTCCGGTCGGGTCCTTTTTATTCCCTGCAAAACGACCCAAATCTTGCCACCCGGCGACTTCAGGGAGAGACCCATGCCGACAAGCTGTTGGCCATCGCCAACCGCGGCGCCCGGTTCCTATACCAATTCCCTTTCGTCCTTGGCGTCTGTATCTCCGGGTCTCTTTCCAAGCGTTGTGCGGACGAGAAGGCCGATATCGATTATTTTATCGTCACAAAGTCCAACCGGATCTGGATCGCCCGGACCCTGTTGCATCTTTTCAAGAAGCTGACCTATCTGCGTGGGCGTCAGCACCGGTATTGCATGAACTACTTTATCGACGAGGAAGCCCTCGAGATAAAAGAGAAGAATATCTTCACCGCCATCGAGCTGCTCACCCTGATGCCGGTCTGTGGCAACGGCGGTCTCACCCGGTTCTTCCAGGCCAACGAATGGACCAGCCAGTACCTGCCCCACTATAGCGACCGGCTGAGGATGACCCTGGCGGACCATCATTCTTCCTGGCCGAAGCGGGTGATCGAAAAGGTCTTTGATCACCGCTGGGGAGACAGGCTGGAGGCCTGGCTGCGCGGGCTTACCGATCGCCGGTGGAAGCAGAAGACCGAGCGGGGCGACGTCAACGGCAAGGGTGATCCGATGGCCCTTCAATGCGGAGAGCACTATAGCCGGCCCGACCCGGAGTTCTTCCAGCAACGCATCCTCAATAAGTACCAGAAAAGGGTACGGGAGGTCATGCCCGCCGAGGCTATCCCTTTTTTCGAAAAGAAATGATGTAATAATCCCCGATACTCCTCCAGGGCCAGGTTTCCCGCCATTTGTTCTCCCAAGCCTCGAGCCGGTTCCAGGCGAGGGGATGTTTCTCCCGAAAATGTTCGATATAGGAAGGAGGAACGATGGTACATAGTCCCTCCAGCTTTATTTGCTCAAAAGAATCCTTTAACGCGCGTCTGACAAAGGATGGAGAATAGTACCAGCAGCGGAAGTACACGCCTTCCACGTGAGCCGGAGCGCCTTTACGGCCGTGAATGAGGCGGCGGAAGGCCGTTTTGAATTTCCCCCTGAACAGCATCGCCGTCTCCCAAAGGCTAAAGGGGGGCAGGATGACGAGCGTCACCAACCCACCCGGCCTCACGAGCGGAGCAAAGGATCGGAGCACGAGTCTCAGGTCCTGGGTGCAGTTCAGGCCGGCGAAATTGGAGAAGATGCAATCGTAGGGTCCTTTTTCCCGAAGGTTGGCGAGACCGGTAAACGAACACAGCTCGGTGCTCACCTGGCCGGTGAGGTGTTGCGCGGCGACCTTTTCCCGCAACCTGGCCTGCATACCTTCGGCGATGTCGGTCGCATGCACGCGATGGCCCTGCCGGGCAAAGAAGATCGCGTCCTCACCCGTGCCGGCGTTGAGTTCGAGGATGGTGCTGCCGGGAGCGAGGAAGCTCAGTACATGTGATCTCACCCGCTGCCGTTTATAGTGGATGATCGTATTCCCGGCGTCGTATCCGTCGAATACGAGAGCCTGCTTGCTAAAGGCCGACGCGGCATCCTTTTCATTCAGGGGGTCGCTAATTACCATGTTCCAGTCGTTTGAGTTTCAGCCGGGCGACGATCGCCGCCGGGAGTTGATAGAGGATGGACGCGGCCAGCCGGAGCCGTCGGTTGGTGACGCGGGCGGGTCTGGCGATGAGCTGACCGATCTGCCGAAGGGCCAGGTGCCAGCCATAGCTGCGGTGTACGTAGCGGTGCAGTTGCTTGTAAAAGGCCGGTGGATAGGTATTGTGGAACATCAGCTTCAGCTCATCGGAGTCGGTCCAGTTGGCTTTATCCTTCAGCTGGGCCTTTACCCGGTCGTAGAAGATGGTCCCGGGCAAGGGATAGGAGACGGAAATGCCGAGGCTGTCAGGCAGGAGATGGTTTATCATCTTTATCGTCATTTCGATATCTTCCTTTGTTTCGCCGGGGTAGCCGAACTGGATGAAGAAGGATGGCCGGATGCCGTGTTGGCGAAGCAGGCGGGTGGCGGAGGCGATCTGTTCGACGGTGGTGCCTTTATCCATCGCGTCGAGGATCTTCTGAGAGCCGCTCTCGGCGCCCATCCAGCTGTTCTCGCAGCCCGCGCGGGCCAGCGCCTTTACATAATTCTCCTGTAGCAGGAGGTCGGCGCGGGACTGGATCTTGAACCTGAAATGCAGGTTCTCTTGTTCGATGAGGTCCGCGAATTCGTTGACCCAGCCCGGTCTTAGTCCGAAGATGTCGTCGCACATCCAGATATGATCGAAGCGGTATCGTTCTTTGAGCATCTTCAGCTCGCGGACCACATGCTGTGGCGAACGGGCGTTGTAGCGGTTGCCGTAGATGGGTTTTGCGCACCAGTTGCATTTAAAGGGGCAGCCGCGGGTGGTGCTGATGTTGAGCGAGAAATAGCCGTGGTGCTCCATCCAGACCTTGCGATAGCTTTCCATGTCGACGAGGTCCCAGGCGGGAATGGGCAGCCGGTCGAGGTCCTTCATTACCTTTCTTGCTGCCGTCTGTACGGGGAGGCCCTTGCGTTTCCAGGCCAGGCCGTTGATGGTTTCAAAATTATCCTTGCCGTTGCGGATGGCCGTTACCAGCTCGAGCAGGGTCTCTTCTCCTTCGCCCAGCAGGACAAAGTCCGCGCCTTTTTCGAGATAGGATTGATAGTGGTCGGTGGAGTCCGAGCTGCTGACGATGACCACCGCCCCGCTTTGATGGGCCAGCTGGATCATTCGAAACGCGGCATCGCGCATATTGGTCAGGCACATCTTGGTGAGGTAGTTGAACCCGTCGTCGTAGACGACGAAGCAATCCGGCCGTTGGCTTTGCAAAAGCGGGATAAGCGTTTCCGGCGTCGCTTCGAACATGGTGTCGAAGAGTCCTACCCTGAAGCCGTTCTCCCGCAAAAGAGCGGCGGCGCCGATGGTCGCCAGGGGTGGATAGGGCTGACCGGTCGCCCATTGTTTCGGGTCGAAACGCATGAAATAGCTATGGGAAAAAAGGACCTTGTTCATGCCTGTACTTATTTAATGTTCCATCATTCGGGTTGCCTGGTACATATAGCAGTCTTCCATGGGGAGGATGCCATCGGTGAAGCGTTGTAACGGCGCGAAACGAAAACCGGCGGCCCCGTCCTCCAAAAGCGATCGATCGACGGCTGAGGAAGACAGCAGCAGAAAGCTGTCGAGGCGGGACAGATCCGGCATGGCTGTCAGCTGTCCGGCTATCGTCCCGGCGGGCTTTGGAAAATAGGACTGCCGCCAAAGGCAGAAGCTTCCTTCGCCACCGGTATTGAGATACTCTATTTTTTTCCCAAGGTAGACCGACAACGCCGGTCCGGCGATGTACCCGTTGACGACGACGGGCTGACCGTTCAGCCCGCGGGCTTTTAGCCAGGTTACTGCGTTCCTGGCCTGTGAGAAAGGGCGGGTGAGGTCCTGTTCCCAGGCAAAGAACCCTGCAGCCAGTTGTACCAGGACGACAATGCCGATCACCGGGCGCAGGAGCGGATTCACCGGCAGGATCCCGCCGGCTTCGTTGCCCGCCAGCCACCACGCCGCAAGCAGATAGATCACCACCATCCCAAAATAGCGGGCGGCGCCAAAGCCCGTCGCCATCAATAAACCCAGGAGGAGGAAAAGGCTGGAATAGTAGAAGACCAGGGCGCGGATATGGGTTCTGAGCAGGGCCACCGGGAACAAGAGAAAGAATAGAGCGAGGATGGTCCGTAACACGGCGATGATGCCTGGTCTTCCGATCCAAAAGGTGTTCCAGAAATGCGATGGGTCGCCCGGAACGGGTAACCAGCCCGCGGCCAGTGCCAGCGAAGCCGAAGACAGGTTCTCGCGTGAAAGACCGGCGCCGGCCCGGGAGTGAACGATGTAATCTTCCCGGGGTATCTGCGCCTGGATATAGGTGCAGGTCAATCCCAGCAGGAAAAACACGGTCAAAAGATAAACCGGTGCGGTGAACAGGCGATTCTCCTGTGCGTAGACCATCACGAGGTAAAGAAAGATGCCTACGGCGGCGAAGGCGTAAAAAATATCGGTATTGCACAGCAAGAGCAACAGGACAGCAATAAAGGGAAGGTGTCTTTCGGGATCGGCGAGCAGCCGGCAGGCTGCAAACAGCAAGAGGATACCCAGTGCATAGCTGCGGGCCTGGAGGTTGTATTCGAAGAGAAAATAATAGCCGAAGACAAACCCGATCCTGACCCAAAGATGGAGGGGTGCATAGCGCAGGAAGAGATAGACCGTGGTGATCGTGATCGCGAGATGGAGGATGCGGATGGCCGTGAGGCTGGGTGTGATGAAATGAATGATCCCATAGAGCAGCATACACCAGCCTCGGGGATGGCCCTCGTAGCGCATGTTGTGATACAGATCCGCGAGCGAGTGGCTGTCCCGGGCGAAAAGGTATTGCTGGCCCTCTTCCAGCCCCAGCTCGTGGTAATACAGCCCGAGGATGCTGAGCGCGATATACCCGAGTAATATGGGGAGGACGATCCGCAACGGAAGTATCGTTTTTACCGGGCTCATCCTTTGTTCAGTTTTGCTGTTGGCGGAAGGTTCAGATAGCATACGCAGCGCAGGCAGGTTTCATTCTTCTCCATGTCGAGCGAGCGCCGGAAGGCGATGGCTTCGGGGCTGTTGAGTATGGCGGGGAGATCCTGTTCGTGAATATTTCCCAGGGGCGGTAGAAAGAAACAGGGTCGTACGGTGCCATCCGCCTCGATCACGGTGGAGACCCAGGGGGCGTTACATTTTTTATACGGGTAGGGATTGCGGCCGTAGGAGGCGGTGTAATATTCCCCGATCTTGCGAAGTTTTGCCGGTGATTCGGCGATGAAACGGCTGACGAACAGCGGGGCATATTCTTCTATGACGGAGTCCAGCATGCTCAGCAGTTCGGGGAGCTCTTCGGGCGAGGGCAGGATCTCGTGTTGTCTTGGTTCATCCCAGGGATTGGCGCGGTTGAAGGCTTCGCTGGTGACGTCGGCGGGGAGAAAGCTGATCTGGTGCAGGCCCAATTCCTTCGCGGCTTCGATGATCGCCGGCCAGCGACGGAAATTGAGGCGGTGGATGACGGTGCGGCCGGTGATCTTGAAATCCGGACGCTGTGCCTGAAGCTGCAAGATACCCTGCTTCATCTTCCGGAAGGCGCCGGGGATGTTCCGGATGCTATCATGCAGCTCTTCGTCGCCGTCGAGGGATACGATGACATCGTTGACGTATTCGAGGGTATTGTCGATGTGCCGGCCCAGGGCCAGGCCGGTGGAGAGGAGCGTAATGCGGATATCCTCTTTTTTGAGGATCGCGCAAAGCCGGAAGAAATTGGGGTTGAGCAGGGCTTCGCCGCCGGACATCAGCACCTGCCGGGTTCCATAACGGCGCAGGCTGCCGACGAGGCCTTCGACGTCTTTTTCTGTCAGTTGCCTCAGGTTGTGATTGCCTTTCCAGATGTCGCACATCACGCATTTGCAGTTGCAGGCGCTGTGGGGCATGAGGATGACGATCGGCAAGGCCGATATCCTGCCGGTTTGCAGTGTCCGATAACGCCGGAGGGTATGGACCAGTGCGGGCATGCTCATAATGCCTTTAAACGCAGAATTTTGTAGAAGGGATGCCTGTTCACAACCGGGTTATTTTTTTATACAGTACCAGGGAAAGGGATCTTTTCGATGCAGCAACCTGGCGAGAATGGACCGCGGAGAATACAATAGGATGGGTTTGAAGGCCTTCAAGGCAGCGCGGGGGTGATGATGATAATACCGGGCCATGTCGGGGAGTCCGAGCGCCGTAAAATGATCCAGGGTGCGTTTTCCGGCGGCGCTCAGCTCTCCGGTGTCGTAGAAGGGACTGTCCAGAATATGTATCTCGCCGCCCGGAGCCAGGCGCTGCAAGGACCATTGCAGGATTTCTTCCAGGTCGGGGAAATATTGGATAGAGGCGGAAAATATTATGATTTCGATTTCGACATCGGCCTCCATTTGGTTTACTTCGTCGACGAACCGGATATTGTCGATATTCCCGAATACCCGGGTGGCTTGCTCGAGTTCTATATGATTGATATCCAGTCCCGTCACCATCGCTCCGGCGATCTTCGAAAGCCGGTGACACAACCATCCGTTACCGCACCCGATCTCCAGGATGCGAAGGGACTTCTTTTTTGCGGACAGGTAACGGATCAGGCGAGAGCTCGAATGTTCTCTGACCTTCCATTCGGCATAGTGGGGATGAGCGACCGGCACCTCCGGCAGCATTTTCACCCTCTCGTCCGGATACATCCGACCTTCTTTGTCCCGGATGATGATATAAAGTTCTTCGAATCCCGGCATTTTGCCTCAATTGTTGCAAATCCTGATCCAGGGGAGGAGTCTTTTTTTCCGCTGGAACCAGTGGCGAAGATCTTTCGGATCAAACATCATGGAATAACGGAAGGATCGGAGATCGTCCAGGGTATGGTGAAAATAATATTCGGCCATTTCGGGGTAGCCGAATGAAGTGTAGTAGGCCAGGGTCCTTCTTTCTTCGATCTTTACTTCTTCGGGTTTGCAGAAAGGGGTATCGATGATATGTATCTCTCCGCCTCGTTTCAGGTAGGAAAGGCAGAGATGGAGGATCTTTTTTGCCGAGGGGAAATGTTCGAGGGTGGCGGCAATAACGATGAAGTCGAAGCGGCGGTCATCGAGGAGACCGGAGCGGATGTCCCCGTGAATGAACCGGAGGTTGGGGTCATTGCTGAAGACGCGGGCGGCCTGCTGGAGTTCGGTAAAATTGATGTCTGCTCCGAGGACCGTCGAGCCGGGGATCTCGGCCAGCTGATGGGTGAGCCAGCCATTGCCGCAGCCGATCTCGAGGATGTCAAGGTCGGTCTTTCTGCGGGAGAAATACCGGATCAGACGGCGGCAGGACAGGCTTCTCCCCTGCCATTCTTTGTACCGGGGGTGGCTGGGAGCGATATCGGGAAGACGCACCAGCTCGTCATCGGTGTACAAACGGCTTTCCAGCGCCCGGACCTGGATATACTTCTTTTCGAAGAGGATCTCTCTGAGCCGGGTATGCCCTTGTACCTGAATATTGGTTAGTATAGACGAGTCCGGAAGATACATTTCAAGCGGTTTAATCGTGGCATCAAGGTTATCGACAGAATAAACGTTGTTTTTTTGTTAAAGGATGCCCGCGGCTAAAAATTAGCCCTGTACCCGGAGTTAAAATCCCTGGATCTCCGGTTGCCGGTAGCGCCAGATCTTGTGCAGGAGTTTGATCTCATAGGGATATTTGTAAATACTTGTTTTATATCGCAAGGCGGATACGGTGTGGATCAGTTTGCGTTTTACCCAGCTGAGGCGGATGTCCGAAACGGTCGGGTAATAGCCGTTGAGCACGGTCTCGAAATTGCGGATCTTATCGATCATTTCGGGGGTGAGCCAGGGAGTAAGGGGGTTCTTGCGGAGATCGAAGTTCTCCCATTGGGGGCTGATCCAGTCTTCGAGCGTTTCGGGAAAGCGGAACCCGGATTCCTGGGACTTCTTGAACAGTTCCGATCCTTCGGTTGGCACGGGGCTGTAGGTATAGATCACGATCTCGGTATCGGGGTTGATGGATTTGATCTCTTTTATGAAGGCGATGTCCTGATCGATATACTGCATTACTTTTTCGGGCGTCTCGGCGGGGGTCCCGAGTACGAAAGAATATTCGGGGATGATGTCGAACTTCTTCATCCGGGCGGCGAAGGCCCGGATCTGGGCGCCTGATTGGGTGCCGCCTTTGTCCATTTTCTTCAGGATCTCGTCGTTGCCTGTTTCGGCGCCGAAGAAGATCATTTTGCAGCCCGATTCGCGCATGAGCGCGAGCGTCTCATCCTTGTATTTGTCGATGGTGTCGATGCGGCCTTCGCCCCACCAAACCATGTTATCGTTTTTGATCAGCCGGGAGAACTCGACGGTGCGCCGTTCGGAAACGAAGAAGTTGTTGTCGTGGAATTCGATGGAGTCAGCGCCCCATTTATTCTTCATATACCGGACATCGGCGTACACCTGGTCGGCGGATTTTGCTTTCCAGCGGGCTTCGTAGATGGGCACTACGGCGCAAAAGCTGCAGGTGAAGGGACAGCCCATGCTCGAATGATAGGCAAGGGTTCGATCTCCAAGATAGGTCTTGCCGAGATACTTTTCCAGCGAGTAGAATTTGTCCAGCCTGTCATATGGGAGGCGTGGCAGGGTGGATTGATCGATGAGGTCTTCTTTTGGGGTTTTGAGGATCTTACCGTCGGCTTTGTAGATGAGGTTCTTTATGAGTTCATACGGCTGTCCCTTTTCGAGCGCGTCGATGAGATTGGGGAACGCGTGGTCTCCGGGACCGTTTATGATGAAATCGACATAGCCGCTGTTGAGAACGACCTTGTATTGGTTGGAGGCGAAATAGCCGCCCCAGATCATGATAATACCGGGGAATTCTTCCCGTATCCGGCGGGAGAAAGGGATGGCCTCTTTGAGCTGCGGGCCGGGCATGACGGTAAAGCCTACATATTTGAAATCGCCGGTGGCGAGCCAGGACCTGATGGTTTTGTACGGATCGGTCTCCCTGTTGCCATCGACGACGACCCATTCGTACCTGTCTTCCACAGACGCGGCTATCTGTAAGATAGAATTTGGTATCCTGAACTTGTAGGTAGCGCTTCTCGGATTGAATAACAATATCTTACACATAGTTTATCCTTACTAAATTTTGTCCTGTTCCAGGCATCCCGCGAGAATAAACGTCCGTTTTATAGGAAAGGATGCCTATACTACGCAAAATCAAAGACACCCTTCTGGCTACCCGCCGGGAGGAGAAAGAACCCGCGACAGCTTACGACCTTTGGGCGCAGAGCTATGACCAGCAACCGGACAATCTGATGCTCGCATTGGACGAGAGGATCTGTGCGGATCTGTTCGCATGCGTCGCACTCGGAGGCGGGGCTGTGGCCGATATCGGTTGCGGCACGGGGCGGCATTGGGCCAAAATACTGTCGTACCGGCCCGCCCGATTGGTGGGTTATGACGTATCCTCCGGCATGCTGGACATACTCCAAAAGAAGTACCCGCAGGCCGAAACCTACCTGTTCCAGGGCGGGCTTTTATCCGAGCTGCCGGCGGGAAGCGTCGACGTTGTTCTCTCGACCCTGACAATCGCGCATATCCCCGATATCGTGGCCGCGCTGAAAGAGTGGAACCGGATATTGAAGCCGGGCGGGGAGATGATCATAACGGACTATCATCCCGCGGCACTGGCCAAGGGCGGGCAGCGGACCTTCCGCGCCGGGGATACGGTCATCGCCATCCGCAATCATATCTATCCGATAAAGAAGATCCGCGCCATCACCGCCAAACTGGGCCTGCGGGAGATCAGCGTGATCGAAAAAAAGGTCGATGAGACCATGAGACCGTACTATGAAAAGCAACAGGCATTAGCTACTTATCAACGGTTCCAGGGTGTCCCCATCATCTATGGCATTCACCTAAAGAAATCCGATGTGGCTGAATAATTTGCGCTTTCCAGGTGAAGAGCCGGCGAGGGATATTCTGGTTGAAGGAATGGCCATCGTCGATAGTCGTGCTTCTTCGGAAGGTGGGGATGACGGTTTATCGTTTGATGGCGCACTTGTTTTCCCCGGGCTTATCAATTCCCATGACCATCTTGATTTCAATCTCTTCCCTGCCCTCGCCAATGGCGTCTATGCCGATTACAGGGACTGGGGCCGCGACATTCATACGATCAACAAGTCGACCATCGACGCCGTGTTGCAGATCCCGCAGCCTTTGCGGGTGTTGTGGGGCGTTTATAAGAACCTGCTCAATGGGTTTACCACCGTCGTCAACCATGGGGTGAGGCTGAATGTTCCCCTGGGGTTGGTCACGGTCTTCCAGGATTGTCATAATCTGCATTCCGTGGGCTTCGAGCGGAATTGGCGGTGGAAGCTGAACCGGCCGCTGAGGGATCATCATCCTTTTGTCCTGCATACGGGAGAGGGCACGGACGGACGTTCGGAGCGGGAGATCGATCAGTTACTTCGCTGGAACCTTTTCCGGCGACCGTTGATCGGCGTCCATGGGGTAGCGATGACCGAAGAGCAGGCGGCAGCATTCCGGGCGCTGGTATGGTGTCCCGCTTCTAACTATTCCCTGCTGAACCGGACGGCGCCGATCGCAAAATTGAAGAGGCGGGTGCCCATCGTATTCGGCACCGACAGTACCCTGACGGCCGGCTGGAACAGCTGGGCGCAGATCCGGCAAGCGCGGAACGAGGGTGCGATGACCGATGCCGAATTGCTGGCGACGCTGACGACGGCCCCGGCAGCGGTATGGCGTTTGGCTAACCGGGGCGAGCTGGCGAAGGGATCCCGGGCCGACCTGGTGATCGCCCGGCCGAAGGGGGGTACGGCTGGATCCGCCTATGACGCCGGCACCCAATCGGGAATGGATGCTTTCTTTGGGCTCGATCCGGAGGACCTGCTGCTGGTGTTGCACGAGGGGCGGATCCTGCTTTTCGACGTAAGCATTCGCGACATGCTGATGGAAGCGGGGATGGGGGACCTGGACTTTGATTTTACGCGCTGCGGGCGGAAGTATGTAGTCGGCGATGTTCCGGGGTTGATGGCGGAGATAAAGGACTATTATCCGGCGGCGCGATTCCCATCGATGCTTACTGAATGACCGGATAATCGAGACCTTTGGCCTTCAGGTAAAGAAAGTGCAGGAAATGGATATGATGCAACCGGGGCGTCGCCGGTTTGAGCTGCACGTCTTCCTTCCATTGACCGCAGAGGAGCATATGGCTGCCGAGATCGATCATCTTGTCGATCGAGACCTCTTTGTAGCTTTCCACCCATTCGGGGACATAGAACCCGAAGTCCCGGGTGGGGATGGTGGCGAAGGGGAGTTCGGCCAGGGATGGCGGTGCGGCGCTATGGTTCCTGCCCAATTGATAGATGACGGGTTTATATTTTGCCGGAGCCTCGGCGACGACGATCTTACGGGAATCCATGATCCGTGTCAGCACTAGATTAGAATGGCGCATGCCGAGCAGGTAACGGCCGCAGGTTTTTATGTCTGCCAGCAGATCCATCGGGAAGATATAGTTATAATTGCCGTCGAGCTGAAAGGAGATGATGCGGACCCGGCGGGGATAGGTATACGCGGCTGCCACGGCTTTCGTGCGTTCGAAATCGACGCCTGGCTTTTTATAGAACTTCCGGTAGAGCAGGCGGAGGCGGAGGCCGTCGATGTGATGGATCGCCGAAGACTGGACGCGGAACAGAAAGAGGTTACCGTTGCTCTCGACCAGCCGGTCGATATAGTCCAGCTTTAGGACGCCGAGGGCCCGATGGCCGGCCGTCGATGCGGCTTCGGCGGGGGTGTCGCGGAAGATCAGGGTGTAGGCGCCGGCAGCGGGTATGGGCGTCTCGGTCCAGATGCCGATGACGCGCGGGTCGAGGCCCAGCAACCATTGGTTGCGGGTGACGTCCAGCAGTTGATCGTCTGCCCGGAGATAGGCTTTTTCGCGGACATTATCGTCGATGCCGATGGTGAGAAATTCCCTGATGACGGATTCTCCGGACAACAGTTTTCCAAAAGTGGCGCCTAATTTCATAAACAATACATTATCAGGGATGCGGAAGCATCCTTTTATAGTAAACGCCCGTTTTCTCTGAAAGGATGCCTGCAAAATCGCGCTAATTCCAATGAATCTCGTCAGCCTCACTTATACAAAGAAATCACAATACAGCCGGCCGGAAGATTGGCTTTTCCGTGTCCGGCCCTATATCGGAGTCCTCGAAGAGCTGAGCCGATATTTCACGGTCGTCAGTATCGACCGGATCCAGTTTGGCGGCGACTACCCTCTCCGTGGGGTTTATCATTATTTCCCCGATTTCGATGGGCGTCGTTTGACGGCTGCTTTGCGGTTAAACCGGCTTACCGATCAATTCAAACCCGATGTCGTGCTTGTGCAGGGTATGAATTTTCCGTTACAGGTTTTGTTGTTGAGATGGCGGCTGGGCCGGAGAACGAAGATCATTGTGCAGCATCACGCCGAAAAGCCGGGCACGGGTCTGCGGGGATGGCTGCAGCGGCTTTCGGACCCTTTTGTCAGCGCCTATCTGTTCACGGCCCGGGAAATGGGTGATGAGTGGATCAGCCGGCGGATCATCCGGCGGGCGGGGAAAGTCCGGGAGATCATGGAAGCCTCTTCGGTCTTTAAGGTGAGCGACCGGAAGAAGGCCCGGGAATGCACGGGAGTCGAGGGCAGTCCCCTGTTTTTGTGGGTGGGCCGCCTGGATGCCAACAAGGACCCGCTAACGGTTCTACGGGCTTTTTTACGGTTTGCCCAGGTCCGGCCGACCGCCCGGTTGTATATGATCTTCCAGACGCAGGAGCTATTGCCGGCCATCGAGGAACTGTTGCGGCGGGAGCCCGGCGTGGGGCAACGGGTCGTGTTGTTGGGGGAAAGATCCCATGATGAAATGGAGGCCTATTATAACGCCGCGGACTATATCGTTTCCGGATCGCGTTACGAGGGCAGCGGTTATGCCGTTTGCGAGGCGATGTCCTGCGGATGTATCCCTATTCTGACGGATATCCTTTCTTTCCGGCGAATGACGGGCGACGGGAGCTGCGGCATCCTGTATACCCCCGGTGACGCGGAATCGCTGTTCGGGGCTATGGGCCGGATCATGGCCTGCGACCCCGCCGTCGAGCGGGAAAAAGTGCTGCGGCGGTTCCGGGAAGCTCTATCCTTTGAAGTCATCGCGGCCGGCATCCATCAGGTCGTTGCGTCACTGTAGCGGCTAGCATCCATCAGGTCGTTGCCTCACTGTAACCGAACAATTCTACTATCTGTTTGGCGCTATCGTCCATGGTGTAGACCGGTGTCGGCGAAAAGCGGAGCCGGGGGTCCTGTAGCAGGGACAGGGCTCGCGCCGTCATTTCCTCTTCACCGTCGACGATATACCAGTTGGCCACCCGGGAACCTACCGGGTCGCAAAAGCTGATCACGTGTGCACCGGCGAACAGCGCTTCGAGGCATACGGTGCTGAACCCCTCATAAGAGGAAGGATGCAACAATATCTTCGCCCGCTGCATGAGCCCGATGGCTTCCGCATGCGGCTTCTCACCCACCAGCTCAATATTAGACTGCAGGTCTTGCTGTTCGATCAATTGCTTCAATCGATCCTGCTCCGGTCCTTTCCCGCAAAGGACGGCGCGGATGCCCGGCAGGATCAGGGAGAGCCGGTGGATCACGGCGATAAAAAGTTCGTACTGCTTCAACGGGATCAGCGAACCGACACCCAGCACATCGATATCCCGGACGGCAGGCGCGGGTCCATAGAGCGAGGGGTCCACGCCATTGGGAATAATACGGGCGGGTCGTATCCCATAGTTCCGGAAGAATTCCTTAGCCAGGAAATCGGACATGGCTATCAGATCGTCTTCTGTGGGCCGGACCAACGGGACGAACCGGTTTCCCGGCCGGGCATCCTGGCCGAGTATCCAGGTATGATAGCGCAGCCCTTTCCCTTTCGCGTAGTATTTTCCTACGAGGGCGCAGCCGTCGAGCCAAAAGCTGAGCAGGCCGATCACCTCGTTATTTCTGCGTAATTTGTTCAGTAGCTTCCAGACGGTTCTCATTGTCCGGAATTTATTGATCCAGCCTTTCTTCCACCCGCCGACCGCGACGACGGGGTTGCCGCACCAACGATAATCGTCGCGGCGAAAGGGGTATTCAAAGGCGATGACCACGACCTGGAGTTGCGGATAGTTCCGGTTTATCGCCTTTACGAATACCTGCTGGGCCGGCAGGCAGGGCGTATCTGCTTCATCGGAAGGGAATCCCGGGGATAGGATGACGAGCGTCTCCGGCTTAGGCTTCATCCAATAAAATGGTTTTGTGACAAAGAGATAGGTTTTTTTTGTTGTGGGTGATGAGCAGGATCATTTTGCCTTGGCAGGTCAGCCGGAGGCAATAGTCAAGCAATTCCCGTTCGGCCTTTTCGTCCAGTTCGCTGAAAGGTTCGTCGAGGATCAGGAGATCGGCGTCTTTGTATAGGGCGCGGGCAAAGGCGATGCGCTGGCGTTGGCCGCCACTGATGTTCTTGCCGTTCTCGGTGATCAGCTTCGTCATTGCTTCGCCGGATTCTACCTTTGTTTCGGTTCCCCTTAACGTGTTCAATCCCACGATACCAGCAATTTCCTTCAATCGGGCGTTATCGAAGGCGCCGTCCGTCATCGTGATATTCTTTTGTACCGTATCATGCAACAAAAAGGGCTGCTGTTTTACATAAGCGATACGGCTCCAAAACTGCCGGCGGCCGGCCGTTTGTGCTTCCTCGCCGTTGATCAGTATCTGCCCCTCGTCGGGGCTTAGAAAGCCGAGGAGCAGATTGACGATCGTCGTCTTTCCCCTGCCGGAGGTTCCGGACAGGCCCAGCATTTCACCGGGGCCGAGACAGAAATCCAGGTGATGTACGATCCGGTTTTCCTGGTGCCGGAACCCTACCTTGCTGAAAGCGATCTTCTTTATCGCACCGCCCCGCGGGCGGGCATCCGGATACCTGAACTTCCGCGAACCTTCATATAGATCGTCAACGGTGAACCGGAAGGTTTTTACCTGCCCGCTGATATTGAGGATCTTCACGATCCCCGGGATGATCTTATAGGCCGCCGCCAGGAAAGCCCCTACGGTGACAAAATTGGCGGCATCACTATTGCCCGTCGATCGACCCAAAGCGATAAGGACGAACAGGCCGAGAACGGCAACGACCTCGATGATCCGGGAAGGAAGTCCCTGGATGATCTGCAGTTCGGAAAGATGGGTATTCAAGGTACGCTGATAGCCGGCGAACCGTTGTGAAAAATACAGATTCTTTTGGTAAACGTTGCTCTCGACGTACCCCGTCAGCGCTTCCCGCAGATGTTGCAGGCTTTTTTCGCTGCTGGTCTTTATATTGCTGCGCACGGACTTCAATCTCCACCGGGAAAATCCTGCCAGGAGAAAAACGGCCGGCAACAACAGCAGCGACAAAAGCAGGAACAACTTAATATTGAACAGCATGATCGCTCCGACCGTCAGCAACACCAGCGTTGCTTCGGTAATGATCTGCTGCATGCCCGACAGCACATACTGACAGAACTCGATCGGCTGCTGGCTGATCTTGCGGATGTGGACGGAAGCGTCTATGCTGACGTACTCCGGGTATCCTCCTTCGAGATAGTGCAGCATATTCGTTTCGGAGATACGGGAGGCGACCGAGTACACGAACCTGGACTGCGCCTGCAGGACCAGGTACCCGAGGATGCTTTTCGCTACAAAAAAAACCGTGAATAGCCCGATGAGCCGTGACGAATTGTGATTTACGATATAGAGCAGCCCGCCGATGGAGGCAATATCCACGATGCTGATGATCACGTTTGCCGCTATCAGCCCCGCCAGCCGCCGTTTCTCGTTACCGGACAGCAAATAAAGGATCTTTCTGATCACCGTTTCTTCTTCAAATTGAAGTTTCTTGAGATGTTAAAGCCAAAGAAGATATCGCCCTTGCCCCAGGTGCCGGTGGTTTGGGTCAGGTACTGGGTGGGTACCAGGCTCTGGGAGTTGCTGAACACAAGCTGGAAGACGTGTCCGCCGGTCTCGATATCCCAGCCGAGGGAGAAGGAGTTGTGGACCGTCGTGGATACCACCTGGTTCTTGGGAACGATATCATATTCGGCATTTACGCTCATTCTTTTTGTGATCTTCATGCGACCTCCGAGGCCAAGCGCGAAGACGTCGTTCTTGTCGGCGACGGTGGGGACGAGGTTATAATGCAGGTAGGTCGGCGTCACCTGCAGGGAGAGCGAGCTGCTGATCTTCCGGGCGATCAGCAACTCGGCCGAATAGGCGGTACGGTAATTGGCATCCAGATAGGGTTTTGTTTGGTCTGTCTGAGTGAAGTTGGTGATGGTGCCTAAAATGTCGACAGTGAAAGGCATCTGCGGACCCTCGGTCTGTTTTAGAATTTTGTATTTGAAATAGCCATCAAAGGTTTTTAAATAGCTGCTCCGCCCTACTCCAATGGACAGATCGTCGGTGATCCCGTAGTCGAGTCCCAGCCGGAGGGTGGCGTTGTCGAGGCCGAAGAAATTATAGGCTCCGCTGTTGAGCTGGCCGAAGCGGTGCTGGATCACGAAATTGAGGTTGCCGGTGGCCGGAGATTCCACCGTTTGAGCATTGATGATATGTTCGGCCTTGAAGGTCCCGGTGACGTAGGTCTTGCCCTTGTGCACGGTCATGGAGTCATGGAGCATATTGAGCAAGGCGGTGTCCTGGGCCTGGAGGCGGCCGATGGCGGCGGTGAGTATGAGTATGCTGAGCGCAGTTCGGATAGTCATGAGTTTAGTTATTTAGTGGTGCAGTCGATATTTACCTTTACCGAGATCTCCTTGTCGATCTTATCCCGGACGAGGGAGGGTATGGAGATATTGAAGTCTTCGGGTTTGAGCTTAAAGTCGGACAGCCCGATGAGATGGCCGTTCTTTACTTCGATGGTCGCGGGGACTTCGATGGGCTTTGTGACGTTGTGCAGGTTGAGATTGCCTTTGACGGTGACCTTGTAGACCCCGTCCTTGTCGAGCGGGACGTCGCCGGTATAGGCGCCGGAGAAGTTGGCTTTCGGATATTTATCGCTTTCGACATAATTCTCGTTGAAATGTTCCTGCATCAGCTCTTTTTGAAAGATAAAGCCTTTCAGCAGGAGGGAGAAGGCGATGTTCTTCTTGCCGCCGTCGATGATGGCATATACCTGGTTGTTCTCCGCCTTGATGTCTTCGAGCGGCATTTTCGAGTAGAAGCCGATGAAGCCGGTACGGGTGGCATATAGCTGGCTATGGCCGGCGAGAGGACGGGCGAGGAAGAGTAAAAGGATCGATACGAAAAGGGGGAATTTCATATTCATTATTTTAATCCGTTGATCAATTATTGAGCATGCCCTGGTTGACCCAGGCGACGATGGTGTTTACTTCGCAGGAGGGCAGTTGAGGCAGGCCATAGGGCATGGGGGTTACGGTGCCGGTGTGCTGCACTGCCGCCGATAAGAAGCCATTAGAGGCAAAGACTTTAAGATTGGTGTAGGTGTCAAGCTTGATCCCGGTCGGCGGTGTCGCGCCGCCGTGGCAGCTGTAACAGTTGTTTTGCAGGATGGGGACGACCTGGAGTGAATAGCTCACGTTCGAGGTATCGCAGGTGGTGGTGCCTTTTAGCTTGTCTTCGCTTTGTTTGGAGCAGCCGGCGAGGTAGAGGACGGCGGCGCCGATTGCCAGGGTTGCCATTAGAATTTTAGGTTTCATCATTGTTGCTTATCGTTTGTTGTGAAGAGTCTATTTTCGGAATGTGGATTTGTGGTTGGCTTTATTTTTCGGGTACGCAGTCGGCGAGGTTGACGTCCATCAGGAAGCCGGTGCAGCGGCCTTTGACGGTGACGGGATCGCCGGTATGGGGTTCGGGGTCGACATTGGTGCCGGCGAAGAGCTGGCAGTTGATGCCGCCGCCGCCGGGTTGGGTGGAGAGGATCCAGATGATCGAGTTGCCGCTATGCTGGACTTCGGTGAGCCGGCCGGTGACGGAGATCACTTTCCCCATGTATTTCTGATCGGCGGCATGTTCGTCTGTCGAATATTGGTGATAGAGGGTATCGGCGTTGATGGTCACGTCGGCGGTTTCGCCGGCGGTGCTTTGATGGCGCTTGTCGAAGAGATGCCAGACCCAGCCGAGGGCTGCGAGTACGAGCAAAAGTGTGCCGATCCACAAGATGGTTCGCTTTTTACGCATGTGCTTTATTTGACAGTTAATTTTCCGGGCTTTTTCGCCCGGTATTCCGGGTTTTTGCCCGGTTTTTCTATTTCCAGAGCCGTCTCGTGATGCCGATATTGATACCGGTGCTCAGGATCGGCAGGCTGCCCGTGCCGATGCCGCCGAGGGGCACTCTCACGTATGGCTCGACCCGCAGGTTGCCTACATTGCCGAGACGCTGTTCGAAGCCGGCGCTGAACCCGATGATAGAGAACGGATATTGCGATGGCGTTCTCCAATCCACGGTTTTGGGCCAGGTCCGAGGGTTGTTATAGTATTTTGCTGTATAGGTGTAATTCTCGCGATTCATCAGGTAGGTGGACAGCCCTGCTGTTGCAAACCAGCGGGTTTTGCCTTTGGGGTTGAAGGTATACCGGACGTTGATCGGTATTTCCCACATATAGCAGGTTCCGTCTACGTTTAGGAGATCGACGGTGGACGGTATGCCTATCTTCTTGGTGCTGAAATATTCTCCGTCGGTGTAATAGCGCTTTCTGTCGACGTAGGCGCCGGTCTCGATCGCCCAGTGGCTGTTGAAGGCGAAGCCTATGAGGACGCCGAAGGTGGTGCCGACGCCTTTTGTTTTCTGGAATTTTACGGTGCTGAGGTCGGGGGCTCCGATAATACCGGCGTAGAGGTAGGATTGGTTTTTGGATTTGGGTTTGGGTTTGGGTTTCGTGCTATCCTTTTGAATGGGCTTTGCAGCCGGCGCTTTTACGTTAACATTCAACGCGTAGGGGTCGGCGATGCGGGCGCGTTGTTCATTGATGTTCGCTGCGCGAAGGGTGAAGGCGGCGGTGATGGGGTTGGTTCGCGGGTCGATTTGTGTTGAGTTATCGGCGAAGCGGTCGGCTCTTGTTTTGTTTGTTTCGTTTGCTGTTTCGTTGGTTGTGGTTTGGGGCCGGACCGGGACTTTGCTTGTGGGTTCGGGCCGGACCGGGACGTCCTCGCCGGCGCTGCGGATTCCCTTACCTGAGTTTTTTGGATTCTTGGAGTTAGCCATCCGAGGCGCCTTGCGAGGCATCCCGGCGCCGGCCGGGCCCGCGGAGGGGGCGGGTGTTGTGGCGTCGCTGTTGTTTTTGGCAGTGGCGTCGCCGTTCGGGCCGGTTTTGGCCGCGCCGCCGGCGGCGGCGCGTTTGGTGGCGCCGGTTGTGTTTTCGGCGTTGGTGGCGGTGGCGTTGGTGGCGGCGGCGTTGGTGGCGGCTGCGCCGGTTGCGGCGGGCTTGGTGACGGCGTGGCCGGATTGATGGATCGTATAATAGCCGATGCCGGCGAGGGGCAGCAGGAGGAACCACCAAAAGAATCTCCTTCTCCGGCGACGATCCGGGTTATCGACATCGTCGGAGGCATCGGGGGATGGATCTTTTTCAAGGGCAGCTGCCATCCGATCCCAGTCGGAGCTGTCTGTCCTTAGCGGGTATTTGTCGGACGCCCGCCGAAAAAGATCATCAAAGTCGGTGTCCTTTAGATTTGACATAATATCTTTTCAGTGTTTTCTACGGTCAAGGCCTTTTGCAAATGTGCCCGGGCCTTGGACAGATTAGATTTCGAGGTTCCGGTTGTTATTCCAAGCATCTTCGCTATCTCGGGATGAGAATATCCTTCGATAACATGTAAGTTGAACACGACACGATAGGCGGGGGGCAGATCCTTTACCAATGCGATGAGCTCTTTATAGAGCACCGAATTGTCGGACGACTGGCCATCGTCCTTATGTTCCCAAACATGCTCGGGGATGGGATACGATTGCGTATTATTCATTTCCCGCCGCATATAATCGATCGCGGCATTGATCACTACCCTTCTGATCCAGCCAATGAGGAGCATCTCTACCTTCTCCTTGTCACGTACTTCGAACCGGCTGAAATTCTTAAACATCTTCAGAAAGGCATCATGAGTCACTTCCGTTGCCTGCTCGTAGGTATTGACATACCGGAAGGCAATCTTGAGACACAGGCCATAGTATTGATCGTACAGCAGTTTCTGGCATTGCCGGTCCTGCTGGGCGCAACCTGCGATTATATGAAGTAGTTTTTCCAAATGTAGATTCTTGGAGGATTAAACGTCCTATTTATTCCATCGGTTGCCTCAAATGGGTCAGGATACGGGCGGTTACGAGTAATTGACCGGTATGCCGTTGTGTATGTTCGGCGGCATGAAAAAGAAGCCCTCCAACGGTAGAAGGCAACTTTGCCCGACCAACCGTCCGGGGGCTTGTCAGGCTTTCTTCAGGAGTCTTTGCAATCTCCTCTAAAGCCTTGTCTATCTGTATATTAAATCTATTCAGGAGTTGCGCCACGGTACTTTGGCCTTCGGCCGGCACACCTTCGGTGGCGAGGTCCGCCAGCTGTGCTTCATTGAGCGTATGGCCGCGGGCATACGTAAAGAGCCGGTCGAGAACACCGGCCAGGTGTTGGAGATGGAAACCGGGAGAGGCTACCCCGCCGGGACGCTCCCAGAGGAGGGCATCAGAAAATCCAGCCATCAGCCGATCGACCTCTTGTTCGGACTGCAGGAGGGCGTGAGCGATGGGCTGGAGCAATGGGGCTATGCCGGGCACAGGCCCGCGGAGCCAGAATTCCGTATGGTTGGTATTTGCCATCGACCCAAAGGGATCGTGCAAATTACCAATTTTTTTGAGAGCAGGAGGTTAGAGTTCCAGTTCGTGGAGTACGTCCTTGGTCACGCTGCGGATGGACTCGCGGCTCGGTTCATTGGCGAGGATCGTGACCGCGTCAGGCAGGGCGTTGCGATATTGTTCGCCAATGGTGATCTTTTCTCCCGGAATATAGACATACTTGTTATCGAAGGCGACGATCTTATCGATCGAAACGATATAGCCACGGTGGACACGGCAGAACAGATCACGGGGCAGCAACTTTTCCCATTGCTTGAGCGTGACCAGCACCAGGGCGGCTGCAGGTTTGTCTTCGAGGACCAATCGGGTATAGTTCTTCCGGGCTTCGATGTAAAGGATATGCTGGAAGTCCACTTTCATGAATTTACCTTCATGACGGATAAAGAAAAATGATTGCACTTGCTAAAGTTTACTGACAAAAAAGGATTATTGCGACGGGGTTGTTTGCAGGTTGGAAAAGGTCTGTTGATGGATATAGCGTCCATACAATTCGTAGGCCCTCATTACGGTAAGCAGGGGGTCCTTTGGTGACATCAGCTCGAGATCCGGGTCGTGGATAAGGTCGGCGGAGCGGTTGTTGCCACCGGTTCCGGGCGTGTGCCTGAAATATTCGGCGTCGTGATGGGTGTCGCCTTCGCGGATATAGCGACAGAACTCGCGGTTGTCCTCGAAGAACCGGTGCATCTTTACCTCTTCCCAACGCCAGAACCTCATCAGCTCGAGCGGTTCATTCACCGGCGCGAAAAGGATCGCATGATATCTGAACGTGTAGTACTCAGTGTGGGAGGCGAAGGCAGGCTTCACTTCCCTGAAGAACCGGATCTCGTCAACTACGTCCCTGAAACCATCGGCTTTAACCTGTTTACATACCTTGCCCCATTGATCCAGGCAGGATTTGAAGCAGGCTTCTATCATTTCCACTTCTGTACGGGATGTATCTTCATGGGAGTGGAGGACAGCCAACAGTTGTTGATAATATTCCTGAAATTCAGGCGGCATAGTTTCGCAAGGAAGGTTTACGTAACAAACAGCAGGGCCTTGTAGACACAAACCCCGGAGGACTCAAAGGTCACATGAGAAAACACTACACTTTATATAACTAAAAACAAACAAAATCTTTCAGCGGCAACAGGATAATTGTCAAATTGATCACTGTTAATGACTACAGGAGCGTTCGTCTTTTAACCACTCTTGAAGGATTATTTTAGCAATATTTTAGCAAAAGGTCGGAAGGGAAATAAATAGCACAAGAAAAGTCGCTATTTGTTAATTGTTAACTAATTTGCGGATAATGAAAAAAGGCCCTCTGTAGAAACAGCCGGCCTCTAACGATTGCTTGCCATATGAAAAAAGGTAGAAATATCTAGTCCTGAGCCACCACCTGGTGGCGGATGGTTTTCTTAATTGACTTAAAATGAGCCTCTAGCGAATGCCTGTTTAACGATTGCTGCCATTTTTCTTATCTTTGCCGCGCCTAATCTCATTCTCTTCACAAATGTACTATTGGCAGGCTTCCCTCTCGAATCAAATTATGGGCAGGTTAATCATGTCAAAATAAGCATTTTTGCATTGGAACCCTTTACAGGATTGAGTTTTAGGATAATCCCAGCATTATGGCCAATCGTTTCTCAGATACCTTATTCCAACTTATACATTCGCTCGAAAAGTCAGAAAAAAGGCATTTTAAACTCTATATCAAAAGGAGCTCGGCGAAGGAGGATCTTAAGATCGTCCAGCTGTTTGACGCCCTTGATAAATTAAGCGATTACGACGAAAAGAACCTACTGAAGAAGCTGCCGGGCATCGAAAAGCCGCAGCTGTCGAATCTCAAGACCCATCTTTACAAACAGATCCTGGCCAGTCTCCGGCTGCTGAAGAGCGCGGACAGCATCGACCTGCAGCTGAACGAAACCTTCGACTACGCCCATATCCTGTATAAGAAAGGGCTGTTCCAGCAGAGTCTCCGATTGCTGGACCGGGCCAAGGAGACGGCCAAGGCAAACCAGAAGTTCAATTTCCTCGTGCAGGTGCTGTCGCTGGAAAAGCGGATCGAGACCCTGCACATCACCCATAGCATGCAGATGCGGGCGGAACAGCTGTCGGCGGAGTCTTCCGAGGTCATCGACAGGATCGATATGGTCGCGAGGCTTAGCAACCTGGCCTTGTTGGTGTACAGCTGGTATATCCAGAACGGGCATGCCCGTAACGAGAAGGATGAACAGCGGATCCGGCAGTATATGAAGGAGCAACTGCCGCCGAATGCCTGGGAGCAAACCGGATTTTATGAGCGGCTTTATCTCTACCAGAGCTATAACTGGTATGCCTTTATCCGGCAGGATTTCCTGATGTACTACCGGTATTCACAAAAATGGCTGGACCTTTTCGAAGAGCAGCCGTTGATGGTGCGGGTCGAGACGGGGCACTATATCAAGGCTCTTCATAACCTGCTGAATGCGCATTTCGACCTGCGCAACTACCAGAAGTTCGAGGTCGTCCTGCGGAAGTTCGAGGCCTTTTCGCAGACGGACCGGGTCCGGGAGAACGACAACTTCCGTATCCAATCCTTTGTCTATATCACCACGGCCAAGATCAACCAGGTCTTTATGCTGGGCAATTTTGCCGAAGGGCTTTCGTTCGTTCCGGAGATCGAGCAGAAATTGACGGAATACGATCTATTTATCGACCGGCATCGCATCCTTGTGCTGAATTACAAGATCGCCTCGATGTATTTCGGGGCCGGAGATTACGGCACCTGCATCGACTACCTGCAACGGATCATCAATGATCAGCAGGACCTGCGCAACGATCTGCAATGCTACGCGCGGGTGTTACACTTAATGGCGCATTACGAGCTGAAGAACTTCGACCTGATGGAGTCATTGACCAAATCAGTATATAGGTTTATGGCAAAGCGCGAGCGTCTGACCCGCGTCGAAGAAGAGATGTTCCGGTTCTTACGGACCTCCTTCCAGACCTCGCGGGCGGGACTACGCGCGGAATTCGAGAAATTCCTCGAGAAGATCAAACATTTCGAGGGGAACCGGTATGAGGCGAGGGCGTTTGCTTACCTGGACCTTGTTTCCTGGGTCGAGAGCAAGGTTTACCAGCGGCCGATGAGCGAGATCATCGGAGAGAAATACCGGAGCAGCAAGAGAAGAATGGTGGCGGCCTAGGGGCAGCGACCGGGCTTACCGGAAGAGATCCCTCAGCGCGCGGCGGGCCGCGTGGTAGCCGCACATGCCGTGAACGCCACCGCCCGGCGGTGTGGCGGAGGAACAGATGTAGATGTTGTTTACGGATGTACGATAGGGTGATCGGCGGAGGGCGGGACGGGTGAACAGCTGGCGGATGTCCATTATTCCGCCATTGATATCTCCACCAATATAATTCGGGTTATATTCTTCCATTTGAGCCGTGTCCAGGGTATGACGGCCGAGGATGCGGTCGCGGAAACCGGGCGCATAGCGTTCGATCTGCGTTTCGACGGCAATGGTCATATCCCGCCGGGAGCCACCGGGTACGTGACAATAGGCCCAGGCCGTGTGTTTCCCTTGGGGCGCGCGGGATGGATCGAATAGGGAGGGTTGGGTCAGCAGGACGAAGGGGCGGTCGGGATGGCCGCCTTGCGCCGTGAACGCTTCTGAAGCGGCTATTTCTCCAAAGGTATTGCCGAGGTGTACCGTGCCTGCCTCGCGGCAGGCGGGATGCTTCCAGGGAATGGGGCCATCGAGGGCCCAATCTATCTTGAACACTCCCATTCCATAGCGGTATCGCTCCAATTGACGCTGGTAGAGCGATGACCAGCGATGGCCGCCGAGCTTTAATAGCTGGCGGGGGGTCAGGTCGAGCAACAGGGCTTTTGCGGAGGGCAGTTGCGAAACATCGCCGATCCACGTATTGGTTTGGATGAGGCCGCCAAGGGAAGTGTAATAGGAGGCAAGTGCCTCGGCCAGCTTTGCCGATCCATACCGGGGTATCGGCCAACCCTCCCCGTGACCCGCCATGAGGAAGATGAGAGTAACGGCGGCGGTGGTCCAATTCGTGAGTGGTTGCATGGCATGAGCGGCCAGGCCGGCGAGGAGGGCCTTTGCTTCCGCTGTTTGGAACCCTTTGGCGAGATGAGCAACGCTGGGAATGCCCTGCCAACCGAAGCGCGCCATCATCCCGGGATGAGCGGGGAAATGGAAGGGCGCGAGGAGCTCGGGCGCGAGGCTGGGCCAGTTCTTTATCAGCGGTGAAAGGAGGCGGCGATAGGCCGATCTATCGCTGCCGAGCCCTTCGGCTGTTCGGTCGATGGATTGGGTGAGGAAGGCGGATGTCCCGCTGTCCAGCGGATGGGCGGCGGCAACAGGAGGAACGATCCATTCCAGTCCATGTTTGTCAAGAGGGAGCGTTTTAAACAAAGGCGAGGCGATGCCGAGGGGATAAGCGGAGGCGCAGACATCGTGTGTGAAACCCGGGAGGGTGAGCTCAGCGGAACGCATCCCGCCACCGATCTCGTTCCGCCCTTCGATGAGCAGGGTGGACAACCCGCGCTGTTGCAGTACAATAGCCGCCGCCAGCCCATTTGGACCCGAACCCAGGATCACGGCATCGAAATCGGTTTTGCTCACAGGCATAGTCAAATTTCGTAAATTTAGGGTACAATCGAGACGTTATGAAAAGCTTTGTCTTGCTGTTGAGCCTGGGGTTTGGGCTTATCGCCCATGCCCAGCCAAAATCGATCAAGGAAGCGGTCGAATCGCAACATTATGTCTTCAAGGCGCAGACGGCGATACCGATGAGCGGGCGGACCCGGAATCTTACATCGGACTATGACCTGCGGGTGTCGCCGGGCTCGGTCGTCAGCTATCTCCCCTATTTTGGGCGAGCCTATCAGGCGACCATCGGTGCGACGAATAGCCCGCTCGACTTTACTTCGAAGGACTTTGAGTATACGACCACACCGGGAAAGAAGGATGGGTGGACGGTGACGATCAAACCGAAGGACTATAAGGAGGTGCAGTCGATGACGTTGAGCATTTCTTCGGAGGGGTATGCTACGCTGCAGGTGATTTCCACTAACCGCCAGGCCATTTCTTTTAACGGGGTGGTCGCCGCGCAGCGGCAGAAATAGGCGTTCACCACATCGCGGCAGAAATAGGCGGTCGCCTGTGCGGGCCGGGATACGCCGGGTCTATCAGTCTCGGGTGACCGAACGGTACTTGGTGGGCGACATGCCCATTACTTTTGTAAACCGTTTGGAGAAATAGTACGGATCGTCAAAGCCCATGCTGAGCGCGATGTCCTTGACCGACTTGTCGGTGATCCCCAGGTGTTGGCTGGCCTTCTGCATTTTCATCTGGATAAAATAGTCGATGGGCGCATAGCCGGTGCGCTGTTTGAACAGGCTGGAGAAGCGGGACGGGCTGTAGTTGTACCGGTGGCTGAGTTCGTTCAGGGAGATATTTTCGTTGATATGTTCCTGCATGAAGAGGATGGCGCTGTCGATGCAGTCGATCTTCTCCGAGGGAGACGCGACAAAATGTTTCTGATTATAGATGAAAAGAGTGATATAGTGCGACAGACACATATTTGCAAAGAGGAGATTATCGATACTATAGCCCAACTCGAGCGTCTTGTAGATCTTGCTGAAGAGGGAGATCATCTCATTGCTGCTACGGACCGGGTGGGGTTTGAAATGTTTCTGGATCACCGGCAGGGCGTTGAAATTGGGCAGCAGGCTGCCGCCGAAGTGTAGCCAGTAGATGGTCCAGGGATCATTCCCGCTGCTACCGTAGGCATGTTCGACATTCTGTGGCAGGATGAAACATTGACCGGGTGAAACTTCGTAGCGTTTGTCGCCAATCTTATAGAAGCCATGCCCGTCGACGCAGTAAAAGAGAAAATTCTCGGGCAGGCCTTTTTTACGATACGTATAGTGTCCGGCCGCCCTTGGATAATAGCCCAACCCGCAGATGTACAGTTGTCGCAGGAGCGCATTGTTTTGGATGCGTGACTTCAGTACGGATTTGGGGATCTCGATCCGTTGACGGCCGATGCCGTGCCAGATATTCTTATGGGACCCCACTTTATTCTGTTCTTTTTTCTCCTCTTTTTTTTCCTCCATTGTCGTAAATTAGTGCAATTTGAAATTCTGCGTACTTTTTTGCCTGCTCATTTTCGGTGAACGTGTCTGTTTGATGGCCCAGGACTTGCCTATCGACCGCGATAATATTGTCTGGAATGGTCCCAGCCGGGATGCGGCGGGGTCGATGCCGTGTGGCGGCGGGGATGTGGGGTTGAATGTTTGGGTGGAAAAGGGAGACTTGTTGTTTTATTTTGGGCAGAGCGGGGCTTTTGATGAGAACAATGCGCTTTTGAAGGGGGGCCGGGTGCGGGTGCGGCTGTCGCCAAATCCGTTGGCCGGCGAGGTGCGGCAGGAGTTAGTGTTGCGGGACGGGTCGGTGGTGGTGAGCGGACGGGTCGCTGGGACGACGGTACATATTCGGGTTTGGGTGGATGTGTTCCGGCCGGTGGTGCATGTGGAGATGGATGGGAGCCGGCCATTAGGAGCAGAGGTGATGTATGAGAGCTGGCGGTATGCGGACCGGGTGATGGAAGGGAAGGCGAATAATGCGAATTCGTATAAGTGGGCGTGGAAGCATGCGCCGGGGGGGCAAGTTGTGACATACCGGGATAGTATCCGGTTTCAGGAGAATGGGGTTTTGTTCTATCATCGGAATAGGGACCAGACTGTTTTTGATGTTACGGCTCATCAGCAAGGGTTGGATCCGGTGAAGGGGATGTTGCGCGATCCGCTTCGAGGCCGGACTTTTGGGGGATTGCTGACGGGGTTTGGACTAAAACCGGGTGGCAAGGTGAGTGGGAAATACTTAGATACGGATTTTGAGGGATGGAAGTTGGTGGGCCGGCCGATGCGGAAGCGGGAAGTGGTGTTGGTGTTGCAGACGGCGGACTCGGGTGATTGGAAGGCGGGGTTGAAAAAGAAATTGGCGGAAGCTGATGGGTCGATCGACAAAAGGAAGACGGCCGACTGGTGGGAAAATTTTTGGAAGCGGAGTTTTATTTATATCGGGGGAGATAAAGATTCGCCACAATGGCAGGCGGGAAGGAACTACCAATTGTTCCGGTATATGCTGGGGTGCAATGGGTACGGTGAATATCCCACTAAATTCAATGGCGGTCTTTTTACGGTTGATCCATCGCTGACGGATACCTCGATGCGGTTCACACCGGATTTTCGGAATTGGGGCGGTGGAACGATGACGGCGCAGAATCAGCGGCTGGTATATTGGCCGATGTTGAAGAGCGGTGACTGTGATATGATGCGGTCGCAGTTCGGCTTTTATTTGCGGAGCCTGCGGACGGCGGAATTGCGGAGCCGGGTGTATTGGGGGCATGGGGGCGCCTGCTTCACGGAGCAAATTGAAAACTTTGGATTGCCGAACAATGCGGAATATGGATGGAATATGCCTGCCGATCATGATAAGGGTGTCGAATATAATAAGTGGCTCGAATATGAGTGGGACACGGTGCTGGAGTTTTGTCTGATGATGCTGGAAGCCGATCGGCGGGATTGTATCCCGTTTGTCGAAAGTTGTCTGCAATTTTTTGACGAACATTATCGATCGATGGACGAGAACGGGCATATGATCCTGTATCCGGGTTCGGGGGCTGAGACCTATAAGATGGCGGATGATCCCTCCTCGACGATCGCGGGATTGCGGACGGTGTTGACGAGATTGCTGGTGTTGCCCGAGGAGTATCTGCCGGATAGCTCGAGGGCCCGGTGGACGGGGATGTTGCGGCGGCTGCCTCCCCTATCCTACCGGAGTTTTGACGGGCATGTGACGATCGCGCCGGCGAGGACATGGGAGCGGATCAATAATAAAGAGTGTCCTCAATTGTATCCCGTGTTCCCGTGGGGTATCTATGGCCTCGGGCGGCCGGGGTTGGATACGGCGATCAATACCTATAAATACGATAGCGATGCCCTGCGATTCAGGAGCTATATCGGTTGGAAGCAGGACAATATCTTCGCGGCGAGATTAGGTCTGATTGATGACGCTGCGGCGTTGACGATCGCGAAATTGCGGGACGGGCCGCGGCGGTTCCCGGCTTTCTGGGGGCCGGGTTTCGACTGGACGCCGGATCATAACTGGGGTGGCAGCGGGATGATCGGGTTACAGGAGATGCTACTGCAGACCGATGGAAAAAAGATGTTCTTGTTTCCCGCCTGGCCGAAGGACTGGGATGTTCATTTTAAACTTTGGGCGCCTTATCATACCACGGTGGAGGCGGTGCTGAAGCACGGGAAGTTGGAGCAACTGATCGTGGAGCCTGCTTCGCGGCGGGATGATATCATAAACATGTTACCATGAGAAAACTGATCATTTTGTTACTGGTGAGTTTGAGCGCGCGGGCCCAGGAGCCGCATGCGGTGCTGGATGAAGTTGGGATCGGCGAAGTTCATTGGACGAAGGGCTTCTGGGCCGAGCGGTTTGCCGTTTGCCGGGATTCGATGTTGCCCCGTCTTTGGCGTATCTATACGGATAAGAATGTGAGTCATGCCTTTGAGAATTTCCGGATCGCGGCCGGGCTGGATACCGGGTCGCATGCGGGGCCGCCCTTTCACGACGGGGATTTCTATAAACTGTTGGAGGGTATGGCGGCGATGTATGCGATCACCCATGACCGAAGGCTTGACAGCCTGATGGATATGGCCATTGCCGTCATTGCGACAGGCCAGCGGCCTGACGGGTATATCCATACGCCGGTGGTGATCGAGGAGCGGTCTACGAAGGTGGTATCGAATGAGGAACGGCTTAGCTTCGAATGTTATAATCTGGGACACCTGATGACGGCCGCCTGTATGCATTACCGGGCGACGGGAAAGAAGACGCTATTGTCCGTGGCGATCAAGGCTGCTGACTGGCTTGCCGCCTTTTACCAGCGGAGCACACCCCAGCAGGCGCGCAATGCCATCTGTCCGTCCCATTATATGGGCATCGTCGAGCTCTACCGGGTCACGAAGAACCTGGCCTATCTGCAATTGGCGAAGAAGCTCATCGATATCCGCGGGCTGGCGGACAACGGCACGGATGACAACCAGGATCGTGTGCCTTTTCGGAGCCAGACGGTCGCGATGGGGCATGCCGTGCGCGCGAACTATCTCTATGCGGGGGTTGCCGATGTCGTTGCCGAGACGGGGGACGACAGCCTTTGGCAGTGCCTCAACGCCATCTGGATGGATGTGACCCAACGGAAGATGTATATCACGGGCGGCTGCGGCGCATTGTATGACGGTGTGAGCCCCGATGGAGTATCGTATAGCCCCGGGGCCATCCAGGAGGTGCATCAGGCCTATGGCCGGGACTACCAGCTGCCGAATACGACGGCGCATAACGAGACCTGCGCCAATATCGGCAATATGCTTTGGAACTGGCGGATGCTGCTTGTCAGTGGTGATTCGCGATATGCTGACGTCCTGGAGCAGGCTTTATATAATAGTGTTCTTTCAGGTGTCAGCCTTGATGGGGGCGGGTATTTCTATACGAACCCGCTACGTGCTTCGCGGGCCTTTCCCTACTCCCTTCGCTGGTCGGGTGGGCGGGAGGAATATATTTCCCTGTCGAACTGTTGTCCGCCCAATCTTGCGCGCACTTTGGCAGAAGTGGGTAATTATGCCTACTGCGTCAATTCAAAGGGCCTATATGTAAACCTGTATGGCGGGAATGTTCTCAAAACGAAAGCGCTGGAACTGGAAGAGGTCACGAACTATCCCTGGGACGGGAAAGTGACGATCACCGTGAAAAAGGCGCCGGCGACTGTGTTTGGCATCAATTTACGGATACCGGGGTGGTGCAAGGGAGCGAGTATCCTTGTGAATGGGAAGGCCTGGGATATGGCGGTGGAAGAAGGAAAATATGCGGACCTAAGCTGCGTTTGGAAGGCAGGGGATGTCATTGAACTGGGGTTGCCGATGCCGGCCGTGCTCATCCAGGCCAACCCGCTGGTCGAAGAGACGAGGGGGCAGGTGGCGGTACGGCGTGGACCGGTGGTCTACTGCCTGGAGTCCCCTGATCTTGGCCCGGGTCAGTCGATCTTTACGGTGGCGATGCCGGCAGGAGCGCGGTTGAAGCCGGCGCCCATGAACATTGGGAACGGTCATTTTATGGCGCTGGAAGGAACGGTAAAATTATTGCCCGCGGGGGATGGAAAATTATACCAGGAAGTGAGTGCGGAGCCGCCGAAAGATGTCCGGGTAAGGCTGATCCCGTATTATGCCTGGGCCAACCGCGGCGCCTCGGATATGACTGTTTGGGTCGACTTGTTACGCGAATGAAATTTATTTATCTTGCTGACGTTCATGTAGACTAAAAACGAACCCTATTCCTAACTTTAAACAGATCGTACTTTTGTGGACCGCGGTCGTCTTATTTCAGACCGTAACCGGACAGCGGGTATCCGTCACAGGTACCGTTGTGGATTCGACATCCCGGACGCCGGTGATGGGGGTTACGGTCGGGTTGGGGGGCAGCCATAAGGCGGTGATCGCGGATAGCAAGGGAAGGTTCCACATTACGGTGGACAGCGCCGGTCAAAAGCTGATCATTTCCGCAATAGGATATCAACCTATGGAGGTAGCCGCCGATGGGACACATCCCCTGGTCATCGGGCTGGAGAAGAACTTTACCGATCTGAAGGCCGTGGTCATAAAAGGCCATCGGGGTAAATATAGAAATAAAAATAATCCGGCCGTGGAGCTGATCCGCAAGGTGATCGCCAACAAGCCGCAGAACGGTCCGGGGGCGGATGAATATACCGCCTTCCAACAATACGAGAAGGTGCGGTTGCTGCTGGACAAGGTGCCGAAGATCCTAGTCAATAACATCCTGATCAAAAAGTACCGGTTCCTTTTCGACAATAAGGATACGACGATCGTTCCGGGCAAGACGCTTGTCCCGGTGTATATCCAGGAGCTGTATTCCAACAACTATTACCGGAAACATCCAAACGACAATAAGAAAGTGGTCATCGGCCAGAAGAGCGTGGATTTTGGCGAGTATATCGATATGCGGGGGATCAGCATGGCCGTAAACAGATTGTATGAAGATATCAATCTATATGACAATTCGGTGAATGCGTTTACGATGCAATTCCTCAGCCCCATCTCCGATCTCGGCCCCACCTTCTATATGTATTTTATTCGGGATACGGTGGTGGACCATGGAGAAAAGCTGATCCGGTTATTCTTTGTGCCGAGGAATCCGGAGGACCTGCTTTTCCGCGGGCTGCTTTCTGTCACGACAGACGGCAACTATGCGATCCGGCGGGCGGAGTTGAGCGTGAGCCGGCATATCAATCTCAATTATGTCCGCGACTTCAGCGTGACGCAGGAGTTCGAGAAAGGCCCTAATCATCGTTATCATCTTGCCAATTCGGATATGATCGCGACGTTCAGTCCGTTCCCGCACAGCCCGGGAGTGGTGGGCGAACGGATCGTCGATATCCGGGAAATGACCCATGACCCGGTACCCGACAGTGTTTTCAGGGGGCTGCCGGTGGATACGCTGATTGCTGCCAACCAGCAGACCGATAGCTTCTGGACCGACGGCCGGTCGGTGGCGTTGAGCGAGACTGAAGCGAAGACTTATTCCAATACAGATAGCCTTGTGAAGATGAAAAGCTATCGGCGATTGATGGACTATGTGACCGCTTTTACGGCGGGTTACAAGTCTGCAGGAAAGTTCGATGTAGGGGCGATCGGCAGCTTCTATACCTTCAACTCGATCGAGGGGCAGCGGCTAAAGCTCGGGGGACGGACGAACACCCGGCTCAGCACCCGGTGGTTTGGGGAGGGCTATGCGGCCTACGGCACGAAGGATGAACGCTGGAAATATTCCGGCGCTCTATCCTATGCGTTCAACAACAAGTCGATCTACACCTATCCGCAGCATTATGTGCAGGGCAGCTATCTGTATGATGTGCGGACGCTGGGGCAGGAGAATGTCTTTGCCGTGGCGAACAACTTCTTTACCTCCTTTAGTCATGGGGACAACTCCAAATGGGTTTACAGCCGGGTTGCGCGCCTCTCCTATATCCATGAGTTCAACAGTCATTTTTCTTTCACGGTAAGTGGAAAGAACTGGCAGCAGGAGCCAACGGGTTCGCTGTATTATATCTATAAGAACTTTGCCGACCAGGCCGACACCGTCCACCGGCTGACGACCACGGAGCTATCGGTGTCGTTCCGCTGGGCGCCGCATGAGCAGTTCTTCCAGAACAAGGCCGGGAGGGTCAATATCATCAATCACTGGCCGATCGTCACGGTCCAGTATAGCCGGGGAGTAAAGGGGCTATTTGCCGGCGCCTACGATTACAATGCGTTCCATCTTAATGTATACAAGCGTTGCTATATCGCGCCATTGGGATATTCGGACGTCAACTTCGATGCCGGGTATCTCAGCGGCGCGCTGCCCTTCCCGTTGCTGACGGTGCATCCGGGCAACCCCTCCTATTTCTACAGCCAGCGGGCCTACAATCTGATGAACGTCGGGGAATTCGTCAGCGACCATTATGCGGGGCTCGATATCGATCATTTCTTCAATGGCTTTTTCTTCAACAAGATCCCGGGATTGAAGCGGCTGCGGCTGCGTGAGGTCATTGCGGGGAAGATCCTTTATGGGGGTCTTCGGGACGAGAACAATCCCGCGGTGAACCCGAATCAAATGAAGTTCCCGCTGACCAAGGGCGAAGTATCTACTTTCTCATTGGGAGCCAAACCCTACATAGAAGGTAGTATTGGTATCTATAATATTTTCACCATCTTCCGCCTAGACCTCGTCAAGAGGTTTACGTATCTAAATGATCTTCATCCGAATATCAGCAGCCTCGGATTGCGAATCAGCTCAAATTTCCAGTTTTAGCCCGGTGGCTAATGCCTTTCGGCCTTTTGGCGTCACCTGTATTGCCCGGGTGTTGGGCAATTTGCGAAGCCATTGTTCGTCCAGCATCATTTGCAGGAGAGCTGCGCCGAGGGAGCCGGCGAGGTGGGGCCGGCGTTCGCTCCAGTCTAGACAGGTGCGGGCAAAATTGCGGTGTTGGTGTTGGATCTCTGCGGGATCGATACCGTGATCCTTGAACCAGCTGTTACCCTCTTCTGTCAGGGTAAACGATCGATCCGCCTGCACCAGTAGTTTTTGCCGGACCAGGGCTTCGGTCAACTGGACCCCTACCCTACCCGCGAGATGGTCGTAACAGGTCCGGCAGATGCGCATAGGCGTGTCTTCTTTCTCTAACGTGCGGAGGTTGCGTTTAGGAACCGCGGCGGCAAGGGCTTCTATGGCATAGGCTACTTCGGGGCGGGAAAAGGTATAATACCGATGGCGTCCCTGCGCTTCGACTTTGAGCAGATCGGCTTTTACGAGCTTTGACAGGTGCATGCTACAGTTGGGAGCGGAAGTGTCTACCGCGGCAGCCAGTTCCGACGCAGTATAAGCGCGGCCATCGAGAAGGGTCCAGAGCATATTGGCGCGGATGGGGTTGCCGATGAGCTGTACGATATAGTTAAGCATAGACTTAAGTGTTGCTGATGAAAGGTAGGTATTTTTGGGACATGGACCCTTATAAAGAATACCGAGAGCGGCGGGAGAAGACGCCGGTTTATTGGGACGAGCAGCGGCGTCTTTGGGCCGTCTATTCCTATCGTACCTGTCAGCAGGTGTTGTCACACCCTGCCACGCTGATCCCCCCGGTCGCCGATGGTAACCTGGGGGGACCCGCGTTGGCCGTCAGGCACCGGCTTGTGCGGATCAGCAATCCGCCGGCGCATGATCTTGCGCGGGAGATGGCGTTACGGATGTTCCGCGGGCGGCGTCCCGTGGATGTCGGACCGTTGCTGTCGCGGCTGCTGCCATCTCCGGCTTCCGGCGCCACGATGGAATGGGTGAGCCGGGTGGGTAAGGTGTTGCCGGCGATGCATATCCTGGCGGGGTTTGGATTTTCGCCCGATGAAATGGATCTAATCCTTGGCGAGCTGCCGGTGGTGCTGAAGATCATGGCGCCTGTAGCGGATGATGAAACGGTACGGACAATGGAAAAGGCTTTCGGTACGATATATCCGGTGGTGGATAGAAGGGTGGCGATGCAATTCCCGGGGCTGACGAAGGAGACGCAGGAGTATGCAGTGAGTAACCTTATCGGGCTGATCATCCAGAGTCATGATGCGACGAAGGGGTTGCTGAGTCTTGCGTTGTTGCATTTGTTACGCCGGGAGGACCCCGGTTCGCTGCCTTTGCGGGATATGGACTTCTTTCTCTCCTTTGTGACGGAGGTGTTGCGCTATGATTCGCCGGTGCATAATACGCGCCGGGTATTGAGCGGGGATATGCATTTTGATGGAGTGACGGTACCCACTGGTGCTACGGTGCTGGTGGTTGTGGCGGCAGGGAACCGCGATCCGACGGTATTCGAGCGGCCGGAGGAATTTGACCGGCATCGGGCCAATAATCTATCGATGCTGACCTTTGGCCACGGGACACATGGATGTATTGCGGGGATGTATTGTACGCTGTTGGCAGCGGAGACGATGAACTATTTGTTTCATACGTATCGAAAAGTGGAGATCGTGGAATCCCAACCGGAGTATGAGCCGCTTGTCAATGTCCTTATGGTAAAGGAGATGCATGTACGCTTAACGTAAGCGGGCCGAGGAGACCGGCGGGCAGACCTGTGTGGCGGAGGCGGTTGGCCCAGGTGTTGGCGACGGTGATCGTCAGGGTGTTGCGGCCTGGCTTCAGCGCCTTTGTTATTTCGAGCGGGTTGTTTGCCCAGACGGTGCCGACGTCGATGTTGTTGATGGAGACTTTGGCGATGTCGGCTATGTGGCCGAGGTCGAGGAAGGTGGGGTTCGTGGCTGGTGTGGCCTTGAAGGTGGTGGTGTAGACGGCGATGCCGGAATAGTAGCGAAGGGTGGTGTCGGATCGTTGGCTCCAGTCGAAGAGTGTATCGCTGGTGATCGTTCTGTTATTGTCGAAGGAGATGATCCAGGGATCGGTTTGCAGGGTCATTTTGACGATGGTGGCGTTGGGGGATGAGTGTGTGGCAGGGGCTTTGTGGCGGAAGACGAGGAAGATGGATTGATGGGCTTCCAGGGTCAGGCGGACGAGGGTGTTGTTGGAGGTGGAGTTGTATTGCAGGACTGTATCGATGTTGCCGGTGAGCGGATCCCAAAGTTCCGGGGCGCGGCCGGTGACCCGGCAGGTGACGAAGCCGTCGAATTCGTGATCGGATTGGTTGCTGATAAAATAGATATCGAAGTTGGGCGATCGGCGGTGAGCATAGGTCAGGGTATGGGGTTTGGTTGTGGTGAGATCGGGTTCGATGCTTAGTTGATTGACGGGTGCGGTGAGGATGGTGGCGCCCTGGGCTTTTAGTTGGGCCAGTCGTTTTTGAGCGGCGGGACTTGCAGGGCCGGGGATCACGAGGCAGGCATAGCTTGCGCCTCCCGGCAGCTCGATGCGGGCGTTGTGGACGGTGGCCAGGCGGAAGAGGGCATCCGGGTTGAACGAGTCGAAGGCATAGCCATGCAGGGGATCGGTCCAATCGCCGGGGTCAGCCATGTTTGCGGAATGGACGACACCGTTGGGTTGCTTTGTCGTGGGTTCGCCTTTGTTTTCGAGGCGTTTGGTTTCCGCGGCGATGCGATCGGCGCCGATGAGGCCGGGGAGGATCGTCGTGAGTCGTTCGGGCAGCCACGCGCGGCGGGGGATCTCTTCTCCTGTGAAGACCGCGATATCGGCGACGGGCCGGCCTTGCTGAAGGAGCCATTGACAGCGTTGGGTATAGTCGACCCAGGCCTTTGCCAATGGCCACCAGGTCTGGTCGCGCTGGAGGTAGGTCCCCACCCCGCCGAGGGTCATACCGGGCTTACGGTCCAGCCAGGGATTGTGGACGAAGACGTGAAAGACGAGGCGGTTGATGCCGAGGGCATAGTTGCGGTCCTGCAGGGTCTTGAGCATCGCGGGAGATTCGTCCCAGGCTTCGCGTAGCTCGGTGAATGCTTCGGCCTGGATGATATTTTTTCCATAGATATGGCCGCCGGAAATGGCGTCGAGGATGTCGTTTGGCTTGTCGTGGGTCGGGCTGCGCAGCCAGAATTCTCCCATGGGAATATCGGCCTCGCTGAAATGCAACAACCCATCACTGGTCATCGTCGGGGCGACGCTTTCGGCGCTGAAGGTGCAGCCGTGGGCATGGGCGAGGGTCTTCAGCGTGCCGTAGAACTGATCGCGGATGAGTTCGGCGATGGTCTGGCGGATATCGTGGAGAAATTTTTCGCTTTCTTCGGCGCTGCCGATGGGGATGCCGGTCATCGCGGGGAGATGAGTTATGAGATCATAGCCGCGGCGTCTTTTGAATTCGGCGCGGAAGACGGGGGACCAGTTCTGGCTGCCGCATTCCCAGCTGTCGACGTGGAAGATCTTCAGGACGCGGGAGGCCAGTTCGGGTCCTGCTTGCTTTATCGCTTCACCGAACCAGCGGTCGAATTGGAGCTTTATCGCTTCGGGGTTGAACTTATCGCATTCGAGTCCTTTTGCGCCCCCGCCGGTAGCGTTGGTGTGACCCGTGGAAGTGTGGCCGATGCGCAGGATGGTCCAGTGACCGGGGGGCGCCTGCCAGTCGAGGCGGCCTTGCTTGTCGAGGTGAGTGGAGAGATCGATGAGCTTGCTTTGCGGGATGCAGAGAGAGTCGGGCAGTACTTCGCGGGTCGAAGGAAGGCTGATGCGCCAGACCTCGCCGGTCTTGCCTTCGTATTGATTGATAGCCGGTGCGGCGCAGAGTTCGATGCCGGTGAGCTTCAGGGCCGGTTTCCATTTGGCGGCGTCAAGGTCTTCGGCGCCGGGTTCGGAGCCGGTCTTATCATATATGAACCGGAAATAGCGGGCAGTTGTAGTGGGTATCGAATGGGTGACGGGGGCGTCGCCGTCCTGCCAGCCGTGACGGGGCGGGATGAGGCGGCCGATATCTTGGAAGTGTTCACCATCATCGCTGGTTTGGATGAGGAGGCGATTGGATTGATAGTTATTGGTGCTATGAATGATGATGCTGCGGCAGGTGAAGGGTTTCCCGAAGGCGAAATCGAGATGGCAGGAATCCTCGCATTTGAGCGGCCCTTTCCTTGCGGTGTCGTCCCATGCGGCGGGTGTGGGAAAGGCGAAGACGGCGATGTCTTCGTAATAATTTTCGAGGGCCGGCGGTTGTGGGAGAAGCCGGGTAATGTGTTTTCCGCCATCGAGGGTGATGCGGGAAGAAACGATCTTCTGCATCGAGAGAGCCGGTGTGATCCAGGGACCGCCCGCAACCGCGAAGCCGTCGCAGGCGTGCATGGCCAGCTGTAGGCCGAGACTGTCGGCTTGCTGCATGGCATAGCGGACCATCTCCCACCAACGGGGACTCAGTTGTTCGGTGACGGGGGTATATTGGGGTGGGTTGGCGACACCGTTGATGGGCATGAGGTAGGCGCCGCCGATGCCGGCCGACTTCATGGCCAGGAGATCGGCGTGGAGGCCTTCCTTTGAGACGGCGGCATTCATCCAATACCAGAAGACCCAGGGTTTGGCGGAGGCGGGTGGGTTGAGGAATTGTTGTGGGTCCGGCGCCGGCTGCGCCGTCGCCGAGGTGAAGTAAATGACGAGCAGGATGCTAATCGAGAGCTTCATTGTTGATTGTGTAATCTTTGTATGGTTCAAGAGTTATTTCCCTGCTTTTCAGGCGGAGGGTGCCGCGGCCTCCGGCCGTATGGATCTTTACCTGGTTGCGTGAGCAAGATACCTTTATATTTCCGTGGGGAGTGGGAACTTCCCCTTTCATCCATTGCAGACCACCAAGGTGTGGTTCGACCTCATAGGTGGCGTAGCCTGCGGTGAGCGGGCGGACGCCGAGGAAGTACTTGCCGAGCAGGTAGAGCGGGCTGGCGCCCCAGGCGTGGCAGAGGCTGCGGCCGAAGGGTCGGCCGTACATGGCGTAGTGTTGGGCGCCTTTTTCATTTGGATCGTATTTCTCCCAGAAGGAGGTGGCGCCGTTGGCGAGCATGCCGCCCCAATAGTCATTTATTTCCTTTAGAACGTGTTTTTGTTCGCCCATGGCGCAGAGGGCTTCCAGCTCGTAGAAGTGCATGTAGGGGGTCGTGATCTTCTGGATACTGTCGTTGAGGAGGACGTTGCGCTTTACGGCCTGCTTTTGCGCGGAGTCGAGGCAATCGAAGAAGATGGCGAACATGTTGGTGTATCGCGTGATCTTGTCGCTTTGTTTGCCGTCGATGTTGCTATGGACGAAAGCCTGGCGATGGGGGTCCCAGAAGTCGGCGAAGAATTTTTTGCGAAGGTCCTCGGCGTGCCTCGCATACTCTTGGGCTTCGAGATTGCGACTAATGATGCCGGCGCAGACGGCCATGGTCTGCAGGCTCCGGAGATAGAGCAGCTGTTCGAAGCTGAGCTCGCCTTTTTTGGAGAGGCCGTCGGCCCAATCGATGAAGAGCCAATCGCCCGGCTGGCCTTCCAGCCACCCATCTTTGTTTGCGCGGCTTTGGATCCAATTCATCAGCGTGACCATGCGAGGATAACAGCTTGCAAGAAATTCATGGTCGCCTGTGTAGCGGTAATAGTCATAAATTCCCAGGAACCAGTAGAAGCTGTAATCCATGATGGTGTTGATATGGCTGGTGACCGGGTCTTTGCCGCGGAGGGCCCAGAGGGTGCGGGTGACGGTGGCCGAGTCGAAGAAGAGGTAATAATTCATCAGGTACGACTGGTAGGCATCGCCGGACCAGACCCAGCGATCGCGTTTGATCCCGTCGATGAAGAATTCCCGGGTGTTGAGATGGAAGGTGTAGGCGGCGATGTCCCAGATGCGGTTGATCGAGGGGTCGGAGCAGCGGAAGCTGCCTTTATTGGCGAGGGGCGTGTATTCGAAGAGCAGGGAGGCCGAGTCGATGTGGATATCCCCGGTCCATTGGATGTTTACATACCTTAGGGCGCGGGAGCCTTCGAGCGTCGAGTCGATAGGCTGGCCTTCATCGATGTCGAGGCGATCGAGCACTTCGCAGCTGTCCGCAGAGAGGGCTTCTTCTCTTGATTCGCCGTAATAGAGATCTAATTTGCCCCTGCCTTTTAATCCGTGGAGTTTTATAAAGCCGAAGGATTCTTTGCCGAAGTCGATGAGCAGGGAGTTTCCGGTGCGCGTTGTTTGGGCGGCATGATGTCGTTCGGTGGGCAGGCGCCAATGGGCGGGGTCGTTGCCGGGGAGCGGCTCGGCAGGTAGCCAGACGGTGCCGGATTTATCGGAGGCTTTGCCGGTGGCGTCGATCCATTCCTTGTCTTCATAGGTGACGTCCCAGCTGCTGCCGGTTTGCAGATAGCGGCCTTTTACCCAGAGGGCGGGTGGCGTCGACTGGTTGTAGACTTTTAGTTCGAGGGTGTGGAGGCCTTTTACCAGGCGGATGTTGTGGGGTTCGCCGGAAAGCATTTTGCCGTCGAGTTTGACATTGTAGCGGCCCTGGGCTTTTATTTCGATGTTGTCGTTACCGGGCAGATCAATTTCCTTGCGGAAATCGATGAGGACGTAGTGATTGTCCAATTTCCAAAACGGTGGGAAGAAGGTGCCGCGTTCGGTGCGTCGATTTTGGACCTGGTTGGAGAGCCAGATCTCGTAGTCGCCGGGGTAGGCGACCCAGGCGGCGGACGCCGTCCCCGGCGTGATGCCTGATTGGGCTTTTGCGGAATATCCATTGAATATGATATAGAGGATGATCATGACTATGGTGAGGACCGTCCAGAGTCCTTTTACCCGGCGGGTGGGTTTGGCGGTCGCGATGGCGGGGAGGGCGGGTGCGGCGCCCGTTTTTGAGACGAGGACGGCGGCGAGGGTGATGAGGACGAAGATGTAGAAGGATAACAATAGAAAATGGGGCCAGGCGGGGTATTTTGAAGCGGGGAAGACCCAGAGGAAGAGGACGCCGATGGCGACGCTAAACAGCGTGCCGAGAGTTAGGACCCCATTGATCGCGCGGGCGGTGGTTCCCTCCCAGAGGACGCCCAGCAGGAAGGCGACGGACATTGGTGGGGCGAGGAAGCCAAGGACCGATTGGAAGACATCGAAGAGATTCAGGCCTTTGATGTTGTCGATGGCCAATGTGATGAGGACCGAGACAATGGCCCCCGCCACGGTAATGAACCGGCCGACGCGGATGATCTCCCTAACGGTAGCGTCCGGATGATATTTCCTGATATAGATATCCATAGTAAAGACGGTGCTGACCGAATTTAATGAAGAGCCGATGTTGCCCACGAGGGCGGCGACGAGCACAACGATGATCAGCCCGCGCATCCCGGGTGGGAAGAGATGGGT
>Ga0105239_10000092_pt1 | contig 126008 bp, 111 predicted proteins | sample KBSC44metaG_FD_92761 | JGI IMG/M metagenome (GOLD analysis project Ga0105239, IMG submission 92761) | Corn rhizosphere microbial communities from Kellogg Biological Station, Michigan, USA - KBS C4-4 metaG | ecosystem: Host-associated > Plants > Roots > Rhizosphere > Soil | place: Michigan... | reverse complement strand
TTGGGACAAGGGCACCCATACGCAATGCAAAATTGGAGACAAGAGACACAAGCAATTCCATTGCTACCGCCAGAATTTCGTCGAGCTGGTCCGTTGCCGTCGGTTATCCATATTGGTGAGCAGAGACCACCGCCTCAGCACGAAAATAATATTTTGCAAACTCTCCTTCACCAAACTCTTCTCACTCATCATCCCCACGTGCAAGGTAACGGCGGACATCAATTGACAGCGTTGTCTGCGTCCGATGCCATTCCTGCTGACACAAATTGCTTAATTTGCCTATGTAATCCGACTGAGAGTCAGGAACCATGGAGTAGAATGCCTTGTTGTCGGATTTACATGCACTTAACATGCGCAAAAACGCATTTACAAAATGATCGACGATGTCCACAATGTCGCAAGGACATTCTATAAAAATTGTGTTTACGAAAACGCGGGGTGTTCTGGATCGTATTCTTCGTGTAGCGTTTGACTTGATTTGCTTTTGTTATCGTTTTCGTTTTGTTGTTTGGAGATTGTATTCCATACAGGGCTCACGTTTTTGTCACCAGAACAAGGAGAGGGTGAACAAGAAGAAGCAGGGGAAAAAGAAGAGCATTTTGCCAATAACGTATCTACGGACGACAACAAGGCTGACAAGGCTGTGACATTCAAAACAGAGTTGTTATTCATTGAGTTCTTTTTTTTGCGCAAAAGGTCGTTTATTTTCATTCTCTCTCTCACCTTTTTTTTACGCCTAGCATAAAACCGCGGTCGTATCCTGCTTTCTCCACACAAAGGCCCCCTCCCTTTTTTCATTTTAAATCGAATAAATTTTTTGTGTAAAAATAAGAAAAAAGATAAAACCCCCAGCCATGAACAACAACGATGTAACTATGCAACAACGCGACGAAAAGCATCAACACGAAAATTCCGAAGCAAAACACCTATTTATTAAAAAATGGAATGAAAATGTCCGTTTGCTCGACCACAAAGAATGTGGAATTACACTCAACGCAAATGCCGTTATCCATAACACAGTGCAATTACTACAACTTTTAAAAAGTCATACATCAATTAACGCAACGGAGAAAAATTTAGAAGCCAGACTTTCTTTGTGGATTAATACGCTCATCTTTCGAGCAGACGAATCAAAGCGAATCGACGACACAGTTTCAAAATTATTTCCATCCGATCAATTGCGTACATCTCAACAACTTGCAGAACAGCACAATGCACTTCGGGCAGCTCTCGAAACATTAAAACAAGCGTTTGAGGCAAAGCAACTATTTCGAGATGTGTTGGGAGCGCAGCGAAGACAACGGTTAGAGTGTGTTCAAAAAAATCTTGACAATCTGTTTGTTCGGAAATTGAACGAAATTGATTTAAAATCTGCAAGTAAAACACAATTGAGCTCTCGCATACAGGCTATCTGTTCCTTGCGACCATCCATCGAAGCTCAACAAGCTGCCGTGGAAGATGCAAAAGCAAAGTATTCGGGATATGCAAATGTTTTAGAAGCTATTCTTGACAAGATTGCCAAATTAGGAATTGTTCGTGTTAATGGACGTGCACATGAACCAATTTATACAAGTACACATCAATTTACATATGCGTATCGTTTGTGGGGAAACAACGACGGCGAGCTGGACGATTTAGTCATGTTTTGTTTGCACCCAAAAGAAGACAACCCCGAATTATGGGGTGCCGTCTTTGATAAACCAGGATTGTGGCGATCGATTGCGCGCGATTTAGAAAAAACATATGACATTCGTTTCCCAGAAAAGGTACCGCAACAAGAAACGCGTGCGTTCCGCAACGGAATTTACAATTGTGAGACAGATCGATTTTTTACATGGGATTCTCCAATGCTCAAACATCTGCCGGATTTGTGTCCGTGCCTGTACATCGACATGGATTTCGAAAATGATGAATATGAGTATATCATACACAAATACGGTTGGCGAGCATTGCCAGTGCCAGAATTCGACGCGATTTTTGATGTGCAACAGTGGACGCAGGAAGAACGAGACTGGTGGATTGCATGCATGGGACGAATGTTGTATCCGATGGGAAAACATGATCGCTGGGAGCGAGTCGTGTATCATATGGGCGCGGCGGGCTCGGGAAAAAGTACTACGATTCAATTTTGGATGTCGTACTATCCTCCAGAAAAAGTTGGTGTGTTAAACGACAACTGTGAAAAAGTATTTGGTTTGGAACCACTTGAAAAAACATGGGCATGGACTGCCTTGGATGTAGGTCGATGGGAAGGGATGAACCAAAAGAATTGGAATTTAATGGCCGACGGTGGAAATTTACCTATTGCCCGTAAACGCTTAAAAGCTGCACCTCCCAAGCCGTTTAAGCAACCCGGAATGTTTGCATCCAATCAAGTGTTGTCATGGCGAGATACGAATGGAGAAATTGTTCGTCGTATGTTACCATTTTTTTACAGCAAAACACCTGGCAAAAAAGGAAACGCCAATCTTGTGAAAGAGTTTCGTCGAGTTCGATTGGCCGTTGCGCTGAAAAAAATGGTCTGTGCGTACAGAGAAAAGTATACTGAGCATGAAATTCTTGGGCCGCACAATCTACCGGATATTTTATTGCGCAATTTGCAAGTGATTCAACGACATACCAATCCGTTATTTTCATTCTTAAACGATTCAGTGATCAAGAGAAATCCTAAATACTATATTGAATTTGAATTGTTTAAGAAAAGCTATCAGGAATTTGCACGGTGTTGCAACATGCGCAATCGCCAGTTGCCGGCAGACGAAGCTCTCTTAAAAAATACTCTCGACGCGTGTGAATGCAAACTGGTTTATTCAGAAAAAGATCTTCCTGGACCACCCACAAAAGTTCCGGTTTCCAAAGGCACGTTTTGGGTTGTCGGCTGTTGCGTGTCAGAGTTGGAATTTTTTCAATATCATGCTCCGAAGGGAATTGCACCCCCAACAAAAGAAACGGCAGCGTTATACGGTGTCACATTACCGCCAGCGCACAAACAACATGAAGATAACAGCGAGATGAAAGACGATGAATAATACGGGTTTTATTGAGGTATATGAGGATTAATATGGTGATGTGGGTTTTGATGGAAAGAAGGAGAAGGAGGAACATACGCGTTTTCGTTTTCGTGCTGTTTCGACTGCTCTTTCTCTTCTTTTTCTTCTTTTTTCTCGTTTTTGTGTTCATTGAGCGGTGATGCAAAGGAATGATTCGGTACAAAAACAACAACCGGTTGCTGTTGCTGTTGTTTTTGTAATTGTTGTGGCTTATTGACGGTTAAGTCCGAACATCGACACCAAAAGCCGTAACAATGTGATAAACCATAGAGTACTGAATAACGACAGCATGGGAGGATCAGGATGATCATCCACAACAGTGTAAAAAAACAGGGCAAGAACGCCATGATGAAGACAACCTTGCGTACATTGCCGATGCTAAAATAAAACAAAGGGATTTCCACAAAAAGAAAACAACTCCATACAATCGTGACGATTTGATCAGTAAGGTGACAGCAATTGATATTTTGCATGCAGCAACAACATTCACAGCTGAGGCACATATTTATCGGGCACCAGCAGAACGTTTGTTTCAACGGCGTGGAACATATGATGCGATCCATTCTGCCATAAAAAGATACACCATATTGTCGAATCGATTGTGCAATAAAAAGCCAGCAGAATCGCATGTAATTGATTGTGTACATAACAATAATGATTGCATGTTCACTTTCATCACCATCATGATCATACCATTTCGATAACACGACAGTTGCGGCAACAAGATAGAGAGCAGACAAGACAATTGCGCTTTTGCGCTTCCATGTCAATGCGTAAGAGCAGCAACATGGATTTTCTTCCATATTTTGATAGAAACACTGTTCATTATAAGGGCAGCACGGCCAGCCACACGATCCGCATAATGCGTACTCCATGATTGCAATAGTTTTTTTTTTGCACTTATGAACACGAAAAAAATAAAAAATTATCTAATTCCATAATCGTTGTAACCCTCTCCAAGTCAAAAAAAACAACACCAACAACAAAAAAAGGAATTACAAAGCGACAACGGGCCCTACATCAACACGCGGTTTATAACTCCACACCACATCGGCAGAGTTCGCATCGAGCCGCACAGAAGCGATCGATTGAGGTTTGACTTTCTGAGTGATCAAGTCTAACGTCAACTGATTCACGAAATCTTTTTGAAGAAACGCACGGGTTGGACGTGCACCATACATGGGATTGTATGTACGCGAAATAATCCACTCGACCACGTCCTGAGACACATCAAGAATAATTTCTTTTGACTCCAAACGGTGTTGCAGCTCTTGCAATTGAATACGAACAACGTCACATAGTGCATGTGATTCCAGTGGGTTAAATAAAATCTGTGAGTCCATGCGACCAATAAATTCTGGTCGAAAATGTGCTTTTACAGCGTCCTGTACAGATTTACGTTGCTCGTCCGTATACATCCACTCTTTGTGTTGTTTGCTGTCTTTTTCTGCTTTGATACGATGTTTTTGGTCTTGCTGTTGTTGTTCCATCATTTCTGATATTTTTTTCGTGCCCAAATTACTAGTCATGCATATGATTGCCTGTGAAAAATCAACCGTCACGCCCTTTCCGTCTGTCAATCGTCCATCATCGCAAACGGAAAGAAGCGCGTCACAAATTTGTGGATGCGCTTTTTCAATTTCATCAAACAGCAAAACGCAATTCGGCTTCTTCTTCACGGCTTCCGTAAGTTGACCGCCTTGTTCATGTCCAAGGTAACCAGGTGGCGAACCGAAAAAACGAGCGACTGTATGATGCTCATTGAATTCACCCATATCAAAACGAATGAGCGCTTTTTCATCATCGAACATTTCCATTGCCATGGCTTTGCAAAGTTCTGTTTTGCCGACGCCAGAGGGCCCGATGAATAAAAATACCCCGATGGGCCGTTTCGCATCCGACAACCCGGCTCGTGAACGCAAAAGACATGATGACACCAAACGAACGGCATGACACTGTCCGATCACTCGTTTGTTCAGATTCTTTTCCAGTTGTTGTAAACGTTGTGATTCGGATTGTGACAACTGTTTTATAGACACATTGGTTTGTTCACTTACATAACTTGCAATCTGTGCTGTTGTTATCAATTCGCTTACCAACACAGAATCTGTATTGGTTTTGTGATGACCTCGTAAAGTCGTTCGAATTTGAAGTTCCATTTTCTTTATGTTATCGCGATAAATCGCGATGAGGCGACTATTCTTTTCATATTCGGCATATTTTAGTTTCTGTTTCCATTCGAATATCTGCGCGCGTAATTTGTGTAGAATTTCGCGTTCTTTTGACTCTGTCATGTAACGCCTCTGCAACACTTTTAGTTTCTCTTTGATTTCGGTATGCTTTTTTTGTAAAGCCAACAAGTGCGGCCGTGTAACCTCTTGACTTGCAAGACGATGCAGGTCTACCGACAATTCGACCTCGTCACGTTCCAACTGAACGAGCTCTTTCGGTTTGCTTTCCAGTTGTAATTTTACACTCGCACACATTTGATGCATGCACAGCAGTAACGATCCCGGCATCGTGAAACCCGGCTTATTGATAAAATATTTGCGGGCAAGCTGTTCCCACAGAACCAATGCATCGTCTTGTATGTAAACATCATACAACATTTCCAATCGTTCTCGTTCACCACGCAAAATCGAGAGTGCATGATCCGAAGACGATTGTGCAACAGACACAATGTCCAAATTAGATTGGTAACACGCGTCGAAATAAGAAACGGGTTTTGTGGTGATGGCCAACCACCCGACTTTCATTTCAAACCACAGTTTTAAAAGTGTTTCGCCCACCACGGCGAAGAGTGTCTGAAAATTATTAAACAGCATCCACACACGTCCCTTCGTTGCTTGGAGTTCCGTTAAAATTGCGTTCATAACATTGGGAAATTCCTCAAGGGTGTACGTTTTCCTAATCTGTGCAGCGTCAACAAAAAATATCTGAACGTCGACGAAGGCCGCGATTTCTTTTTGCGTAATTCGTCGCACGATCTCTTTGACAATACACATTTTACCGACACCGCGAGGCCCCGATAAGACAGGTATCCTGCACAACGACGATCCAATATTGTTTGGTGATGTGAGAAACGTTTGATGCGCCGTCATGAACGTGAGCAAACGATGAATCTCATCCTCTCGACCAATACATACTCGTTCTGTTTCGTTTTGACGTTTTCCATGCTTTTCCATGTTGGTTAATGTTAACGGTTCCTTGTTTTGTTGTGTTTTGTCCTCGTTTTGTATTGTGTTGTCCTTTAAGTACCGCAAAGCACTCTCTTTTGTGAAGGAACCGTTGCACATCACATCACATATGTGTCCATTGGACAAACATGCTTCAAATAAGTGTGGAACCAGTAAAATTGGACTCTTTCCTTTAATGTCGTTTGCTTTACGAAACATATCGTTGCAAGCTGTTGTTACAGCAGGGGGAACTGAAAGAACAGACGCAGTCGTTGCGACAAAATTCGCGTGTTCTGCCAACAATTTGTTTCGTATGGCAATTGCGGTTTGGGAACCGACTTGGCGAACAGCGGAATCCAGTCCCTGAAAAGATGACGGTAGCTCTTGCTCCGCTTTCGAAGGTGGAACAATCGATGCAATCATCGTCCGTCCAAAGTCACTATCCACAAGAAAGGCAGCGACCAGAGAGATGCTGATGGATGAGTTTTCCTTCTTCGAATGCTTACGAATCGATTTCAAAAGTTTACGAATCATAGACCCAGGGTCGTTGAAGACTCCGTTCCATGGTTGAGAACGTAATGCGACATCGCTTTCTTCATCGTCTACGTCTTCTTTGACGTCTTCTTTCACATCCTTCTTGTCGGACATCGCGTTTTTTTTTCTGTACGACTTGATGACGAAATTTTTTTAAAGGCTCTCAAAATTGATTGACGTTCAATCAAAAAAAACAAACAAATGATGTCCGAATGGTGGTCACACTAACATTAAAACTTGATTACAATTGTCTCGGAATACTTGCTCGCATATTCGGTTGCGTTGTAAATTATCTTACATAAAACTAATGTGTGTGTGTGTGTGTGTTTATGTCTTCAAACACAGATTCGTGCGTACTGATGTCCAGCGAGAACAAGAAGACAGAGTTCACGTGGGACGAACGTGTCGCAATGTTGGTGGCCAAGGCGCGTAAGGATCTGCAAAAACTTAAGGCAGCAAAAAAAGCACGCGATTATATATGCAAGATGAACGCAGAAAAGAAGAAGATGGACCGTGTTTTGCGTCCGTTTTACACCTCGCAGTGGCTGGACGTGAAAGATACGGATGACAAGTGGTTGGAGGCACAAATTGTTGATATCCACAAAACGCTAGGGTCGGCACGGGTGCACATTCACTACAAAGGGTATGATAAAGCAATCGCTAGTTTTTTACAATCTTACCAATTTGGTGTGTGTGTGTGTGTGTGTGGGCGTACAAGATGGAAAACAAAGTACGACGAATATTTGTTGTTAGAAGAGTGTAATGACGAGACATCGACGGTGAGCGAACGGTATGGTCTCAATCGAAAAAAACAGAAGCCATTGACTGATTCTTGTGTTGTGTGTTTCGTGTATTTTTATCGTGTTAGACTGGCTCCATATCTGAGCAAATCAAAACCGGAAGCGGTGGGAGACGGCAAAGTTCTGCCGCGCCCTGGTATGCGAGTTGATGTTCTGGACACGACCGATCATTGGCGGCAGGTGATTTCCTCATCTTCGAACGACCTTTTCTTTTTTACTGATGAATGTTTTTTTTTGAACAGGCCGAAATCGTGAAGAAACGCATGTGCCGCGATGGTCCCATGGTTTTGGTTCACTACATCGGCTGGTAAGAAGCCTCTCGCGCCGTTTCTTGGTATCGTTTTTTTTAATACTCCGCTGTCGATGCGCGTAATTTTTTTAGGGGTTCGGTCTTCGACGAATGGATCAATGCCGAGTCATACCGCATCGCCGAAGTGCATACCCGCACCGGACGCTAATCTTACGAATCGAAAAAAAAAAGAGAAAGACAAACTTGTTGTTTCTGTTTCTGTACAATATCGCTGTATTCTTTCATTAAACAAAAACAAAGAAGTTTTTCTTTTTTTATAATACGACGGGTGAAGGCACAAAACCGCGATCGAATTCTGGATTGGTATCGAACACCACAAATTCTTTGTGTACATTGTGCGTCAGAACATTCAGTTTTTCTTTTGTCTTTAATGTGGATATTAAATTATCACATGCTTGTAATGCATTTTGAATCGATGATGTTCGAAGTCTGTACGCAACAAATGGATGATATAATGATTTGATGTGTTTACCAAACAAATTCGTTGCACAGGACAGTGAGTATCGTTTGCAAATATCGTGTAGCCGTTTTGCTCCAGTTAGAGTTTCATCTGTGTTTTCCAGTTTCCAATGAAATTCAAAATAGTACTCTTCAGGGTTTTGTTGAAAAAGTGATGTTTTCAAAAATTCAGCGACACCTTGGCTCTCGGCTCGGGCTTCCACTTTTACACGCAGCACATCAATACGACATCGTCGTAATTCGAGAGAAAGATCCAATGCTTTTTGTACAGCTTGTTCTGCAGACATTACCAATGTATGTTCACTGGTCATTAATTGTTGATGATTGATCAGTGGGTCGTTTCCGTCCAATGATAATACATATGTCGGTTCGATTTTGTGTTCGGCGCAAAACAACTTAAATCGGTACAATTGTGATGGATGGACAGTCACATGAATATCAAAGGAACCTGAAATGCTTTTGATTTCTTTCGGAAGTGGTTTTGTCCTGTCCGGAAATGGCTTTGTCTTGCGAGGAAACGACGCTTTGTACAATAAAGCGAAGACGATCATGAACACTAACATTAAACCAACAATGTATCGTAACGAATACGATGGAACGTACATCTCGAGCAGGCGAAGCCACATCGTTAACGCGAAAAAAAATGTATGCCTTTTCGAAAAAAAAGGCAAATTATGAACTTATAAACGATTCAATTTATGAACACGGTGGTACCAGTCATAAAGTAAAAGTTGTCTCTTTTCAAAAAAAAAAACAAATGGGCATTGAAACGCGATGTCGTCCGAAAATCGGATGCCTGTGTACGTATGATGCAAGCGATGCATCTTCAATATCAAAATCAAAACACATTCAAACCAAACTTTTGTACGAACAACTGTGGCAACAACTGGTCAATCACGGAATGATTGCCTGCATTTGTTTACAGGAGCGCGACGATCGTTTTTTAGAAGTGAGCGAGCAATTCCACGAGTACGGATTATGCCGTTTGGTAGAATTTTATCGCCCCTCTCGACCAAGTCTTACAGAATGTGAGAAACTAGGGATTCAGAGACGTGGTGGGTATGGTGTATGGTCATCGCATCGACACGTAATTTTAAAAACATTGCAGCACAAGTTATCTCGTTGTTTAACATTTGAAGACGACGCCGTATTGTTTTCGAAGCGCATGTCCGTATCGAAATTAGAACAAATGATTAATGATGTGGATGCGTTGGAAGAAAATTGGGGCGCTTTCAAACTCGGTCACTGTGCCCAAATTGGCTATTTCGTTTCTCCTTCCGTCGTGCGAACGTGGTCATTTTTAACTCAAGCCGTGCTGTGGTCTCAAACCGGTATGGAAAAACTGCGAGATTGTACATACGTGCAATATTATCAAAGGAAAGGCAAAGAAGGAGAAATTGATTGTTGGATGATGGGAGCGATGAACATGTACGCGACGTTTCCACAACTCGTTCATCAATCCGACTCGGACACAAATAATTTGAATTCCAAAGAAGATGATGCATGGTATCGCGACAAAATTATGAAATTTCAACGTCAAATTTTAAATAAGTGTAACGCTGTGGCGGATATTGCAGCGCATCTGGTCCTTCCGGTTTTGATTGCACTGTTATGCATCCTATTTCTCAAAAGCGTAGTGCAACAAAGCATGAAGACTATGACGAAGTATTGTTCTGTGGTGGAAGTGGTGGGAACGAATGAGGCACGAGACAATGGCACGACCGAGGAGAGGAGCACACAGACACAGGAGCAATAAACGAAGCAGAAGAAGAAGAAGAAGAAGAAGAAGAAGAAGAAGAAGAAGAAAAACCCGTGGGTAAACCCATGGGTAAAGAAGAAGAAGAAGACACCGGAATGGGCTTGATCGTTTGATTTGAGTTTTGTGCACCGTTATTGCCGTTTGTATTTGCATTGGTCATCATTGGCGCAACACCAACACCAATTATTGGAAACGTTGATACAACCGGATACGTCATTAATGAATTTGGATTATGCTGCTGCTGCTGCTGATGATGATAATGATGATGAAACGGCACGGCAACATAGACTGGATGTTGTTGATGTTGTTGATGAGGTTGATGATGAGCATGCAGTGCTGCTGAAACTCGCGGAAATCGCATTTCGTAATGAATTCGAATGTCTTCCGTTTGAAACCACAAAATCATGGATTGGGTTGCATCCCAAATCGGAAAATGTTTTTCCATTTTTCCGTGGATTAAGATGTCATGCATTTTGGAACTTGGTATAAACGGTTTGCCATATCCGACTAGTTTTTTCCAGCATTCGTTCACCGCTTTACTGAGCCCAGATTGAGGCAGATATGCAAAATTGGCATCGATCGATGCATAGGCTCCACGCATCAAATCTCGACATACATAAATAGAATGCTGGTATTTGCCCAAATGATCGTAGTGTAAAGGTTTGCATTTGTATTTTACCAATAAATTATTCACTAATGTCAGATCCACATGAACGCAATCCACCATCACACACAATGTAGGAACGTGTTTCCACATTGAATCCATATATTTTCGAAAACTGACTGCTGCATCAAATTCGTTGTATTGAAATGGTGAGGTCGTGAAATAGTTCCATGCTTCCGATGCACTTCCTTGCCAGAACTTTTTTGATTCGAATGCACAATCGTTTATGGTACGTGAAATAATCCATTGATTGCGTCGTAAAATGTCATATTTCATGTAATCTTTGTATACGCCAAATACACAACCGATCGCGAGAACAGGCCCATTCATGGCGTCGCACGCTTCCACATCGATCATGAGAATGCTATGCTGCGCATTCAAAATCGTTTGTTGCTCATTATAAGTAAAAAATTCTTCATAGGCTTCATCTGCTTGAACGTTATCGAACAAGTTGCCTGTACGGGACGATAATTCAACAATTGGTATAGAGTTCAATACCGCAAGCCGTTTGATTGATCGTTTTGCAGGTTTTGGTTGAATCGGTTTGCTTTGATTTGGATTATTTGGATTTTGACTTTGGTCTTCTTTTGTTTCTTTGTTTGTGTTGTTGTTAATACTTTTTTTGTGAGGTTCCTTGCTTTCTTTTGAATCCGATGAATTCGATGCGTTCATGCATGGGTAATGAATCCAAAAAGAAAGCAGGAAACTGTGGCTTACATTTTTATATCTCAGTTTTAAAAATTTTATGGCAAGAAAAAAATGCATGAATGGAGGAAGCAAGAACACGACAAACAGAACGTCTACAGATTGGACACATGTTTTCAGAACGAACCCGTTGAGACTTCCGAATGTTATTTCGTACGGGTACGAGACGATGATAATGATGATATTTTAAAACAGCACAATATCGGAAATTGTTTACATGAACGGCAACTGGAGGCATGGAAACGAATCGTTATAAAGCGATCCAACATGTTTGTCACCGGCGGAGGTGGATGTGGTAAGAGTTTTTTAATTCATAAAATTGTAGAGGCGTTTAAGCGCAATGGTCGGGACGTGATCGTCCTTGCTCCTACTGGCATCGCAGCTGAAAACATTAGAGGAGAAACGTTGCACTCCTTCTTTCGTATCCCACCGTCCGATATTGAAACACGCCAATCGATTCCGCATTTCATACGAAAAGTTCGTCAACGTGGCAAGGCCTTTCGCGACAAATTGAACCAGATCTCTTTGTTTGTCATTGATGAAATTTCGATGGTCTCGGATTTATTGTTTGATGTGATTGATCAAATTTTACGGACCGTATTGCAACCAAACAAACCATTCGGTGGGAAACAAATCGTGGTTACCGGTGATTTCTTTCAGCTTGCACCAGCCTCGTTAGAAAACGAAAATTGTAAACAGGGATTTGCGTTTGAGTCCCGCAGCTGGAATGAAGTTTTTCCGTGGCAAAATTGCCTGGAATTAACGCATACGTTTCGACAAACCGATTCAACGTTTGTGGACTTGTTAAATCGAGCCAGAATCGGACAATTGACCGCAGAGGATAAACGTACCTTGAGCAGTCGATCCGTGGTCGATGATGACCCATTATGTTTAGAAACGAGCCACGAAACTATCGAAGACCAGGCAAAAGCATTCCGAATTCGTCTTTATTCGAGACGAGAACCCGTCCTGAAATATAATCAGCAACTAAGAAATAAACTCGAAAAAACTGTTGATCAACAACAACAACAAGAACAACAACCACAACAACGACAAGAATTGAAACGACTGGTTTTTCCTTTCCAGTTTCAATGCAAACCATGGAGTGCAGCCCAGGTCAATTCGCGACGGCTCCAGAACCAGTGGAAAACAAGATGTTACAAAACTCAAGGAATGAAAGCAAGAAAAAGTGTGCAAGTAAATCGTATTGAAAAACAGGAGCAACAACTGCAACATCCGCGGGTAAAAACGGAAGCTCGTATCGTTAAGCAATTACAAGAACGATTGGAAATTCAAGAACGAAAACAAACACTTTTCGTTGGATCCCGTGTTATGCTGACATTAAATTTAAGTCAAACCCTTAAACTCGTTCATGGCTCGTGTGGTTGGCTGGTTGGATTTGAAATTCCTCCTCAAGAAGAACACGAAAAAGAAGAAGAAGAAGAAAACAAAAGACGAAAAAAGCCCATTTGCGCAAAAGTTGTATTTGATCAACACAACGAATCGTACATTTCTATTCCAGCACAAACCATTCGAGAACCGTGTATGGAAGGAATGCTAAGTGTACAATACATTCCATTGAAACCGGCTTGGGCTGTTACGATTCACAAATCCCAGGGAATGACATTGGATCGATGTGCACTGTCGTTAAAACATATTTTTACGGCAGGACAGGCGTATGTTGCGCTGTCTCGTGTTCGCAGTTTGAATGGACTGCATCTGTTGGAATGGGATCCGAAAAGTGTTTTCGCAAACCCAAAAGTTAAAGCGTTTTATGATTCGTGGAAACGGGCATCGGCCTTGCAGTTTGTTGTTGACGCACAGGATAATGAAAAAGATTTAAGTGAAGAATCGAAGACGCCTCAGTGTTTTGACGATTTTTCATTCGCATTCCCTGAACACGAGAATGAGCTTCCGATAGAGACGAAAGAACACAAAGCAAACAAGGAAGAATACGCTTTTATAAACACACACAAAAAAAAAGAAGAAGAAGAAGAAGAAGAAGAAAAAGAAGAAAAAGAAACAACACAAACGCGCGCTGTTGTAAATAATGAAGGAGGACATGCTTCTGTGCGTCAAGACAAAAAAGATGAAGAGAAAATAATAGATGCTTCAACAACAACAACAACAACAACAGGTAAACGAAAATACGCACCCAAAGAACAAGATGATGAACCGAAACAAAAGAAAATCAAATTAGGAACTGGAACGCATGATTTGGATAATCATCTATTATCACTGTTTGGAACGAACTGGGTGTCATACTGGAGTTCAAAAAGTCAACATATGCCGGAGTTATCTATCCCAGATCTTCCCGTCCCGTTTTTTGAGAGATTTCAAGACGGATTTTCTTCCGGTGTGACGAGCACCGCCCGTGCGCGTTAAAGAAGGCTTTGTTTCGGAAAAAATAACGAGTCGGGGCGTAATTTGATGACGCGGTTGATGTATAATCAAAGAATTACTGGTAAAACCAGCTCGTTTTATCTCGGCCGGTCCAACTGCCGCGTTGAGAACTCCTGTACCGATTGTTCTGAGACCCGTCGTGACTCGATTTATAAATCCTGTCTGTCTCGCTTGTTGTTGTTGTTGTGGTTGTTGTTGTTGTTGTGGTCCAACTGCAAGAGCGAGAACCGCTCTATCAACAGCATTTCCCACTTGTCCCGCGATTCCAAGTTGTTGTGGTTGTTGTTGTGGCTGTAATTGTTGTTGTTGCGGTCCAACAGCAAGAGCGAGAACCACTTCATCTACTGCATTTCCCATTTGTCCTAGTAGACCAAGTTGTTGTGGTTGTGGTTGTTGTCTTTGTTGTGGTTGTCTTTGTTGTGGTTGTTGTAACGATAGAACTGGTGCTTTTGGATTCGGCGCATTGCAGTCTCGTTGAATTTGAATCAATTTTTTCCTTAGTTCCTCTTGACGTGTTACAAGATCTTTTCCTTGTTGACGCAGACGATCGCTATATGTCGCATCATAGTGTCGGTAAGCAAAAGGTTGCGGGGCAGAATACATGTTCGTTAAAAACACACACACGAACGTGTATCTTACTTTTAAAATCAACAACCACTATCAATATCGCCTCCCTATAGTTCCATTTTTTATGTAATTTTGATACGCCCCCTCAACGACCGTCTTTAGCTGGCCAGACCATTTCAGACGGATTTCTTCATTGATCAGAGTTTCATCAATAGATTTATTTACAGGAGCGAGAACCAAATACACTGCAATTGTTGTCCAAAAACGTGCCGCATCCTGATTATGTATGGACGCTGAACGCGCCGTCTGGGTAAACACATCAATCGCATCGTCTTCTTTTTGTGTGATATATTCGACAATCTGTTTGTCATAAAGACACAGATCGTCTAAAAATTTAGGATCTTTCTCTGCCTTTTTCTTCAAACACTCACTTTGCATACGAGACACGACAACGAATACATGGGATCTTACCTTGCGGCATTGGCATTCACATTCGCATCCTGATATGTGTTGCATATGTGTTGCACCTTTCGACACAAGAAAGATGGTAGGCCGCCCATTTTTTTTTTGCTTCCTGAAAATGAAAGAAAACAAACAACGGCACAGAGGGCAAAAAAACAAAACATTTGTACGGATTTATTACACGATGAGTGTAAACTATACAACGCACCGAGAAGGTGATCAGACTTACGTAGTATGGACGGGCAATATAGGGGGTATAGGGAGCAATATAGTGATAGACCTTTCTCACAAAGAACAGGAACAAAACGAACTTATAAATAATCCCGGTTTGCCTATAGAACTATCAGAAATCATACAATCCTATGCGTGTATAATCGACGATGCGTACGCATTGTGTGTGACAGCATTAGATTCCGGAAAATTGTCATCAGCATTTGTCTATGCCACTGCACTTCCACCTAAACGCTTTTTTCAGTGCTTACAATCAACACGATTTGGCCTCTTATTTCCAGAACGTGAACAACATGGCGATCTTGTGAATTTTTCAAAACAATACATAACGCACTGCATTGAACAGCAGAACTCTAACGACGCGTTGTTGAACAGATTTCTCTTTTCTGATGTATACAATCAAGACGAGATCAATAGGCTTGTTTCTCCTTTGCAACAAAATGAATGGGACATTGTTGAACACGCTTACAGCTGGGAACAAACGGTTTGGCAGAAATTGTTTGTAGCAGGACAGTGTCAAAACGCAAAATTGTGGTGGCACATGGGAGTTATGAATACCCCAGAAACGAAAACGCCGCACAATTTTATTCAGAGCCTTCGGGAACTATTGCAACGCAAAGAAAAAAAAACTGTACACAATGACAACCAAGACGATAACGAAAAAAACGAGAACGAGATCAAGAACTACAAACAACAGTACTGGTTTTGTTCGCTTGCATATTTGTTAATTGATTCACGGCATCAACATTCGCTTCGTATGCTCATTCAAGCTGGTTTGACGCGTGATGAAATTAACGATCTTTGCGAGTCATACTTTTGCGAAACCCTTGCTCGGCTCGGTGATCGAAATACACAACGTTTGTATTTGTATGACAAGCTGGTTCGGTTTCGCAGTTGGCTATGTCACGTCACGAATAGACACTTTGATATTCTGAAATTCGAACATAAATATTGCGGGGAGATGGTAATGCGACAATGTTTTGAAATGTTTATCGACAATATTCTGGACATCAATCCACTCGTAAGATCCGATGCATGTGTAAAATTGGATGAATTGCTGCAAATGGAACATTTTGAAGACCACTACTGCAGCAAAGAATACTTCTTGTTGTGTGTGATACAATCCCTCTGTGAAACGGCAGGTTCACGCCTAGACGAGCATGCTATGTTGCGGCGCATATTCGAATTTATACAGCACGACAAGACCAACTCTCTTTGTGTATTGATCTGTCGTAATCATATCTGCCCCTTCCGTCATCTACCCATGACACGTGCCATGGAAGGACTTTGGATGTTTTGCCTCACAAATGGACTGGCGAAATTAACTCACGACGAAATTAAAAAGTTGTTAGACCGATTACCAGACGTGACACGATGGTTGCCTGTGTATCAAAACGAACTTCAGCTCTTGTTCAAAACAGTCGGATTCGACTTTCCAAAAAAAGGAGAAAAAGGAGAAAAACGACATACAGAGACACAATATTCTCGTTTTCTTGCGGTTCAGAACTCATTTCTTCTCGAGGAGTAATTTTTGATGTTGACGACGACGACGATAATACATATAATCTCGATTCATTGGCTTTGCTTTTTGAAGCGTAGAAGGATGACAATGTTTTCGTTTGCTGCCCACTTGGGATCCTGCTTGTTGTTCTTTGTTCTCTTGCTCTTTTATATCTGGAAACTGGAATTCACAATACACACAACATAAATGTATCAATTCCTTCGGAAAAAAAGAGCCAAGCAATACTTTGTTAAGAGACTCTCCTCCTAAACGAGGAAAGGTCACGGATTGATAGAATGTTTCAGCTCTTACGATCTCCCTTCCTGTCAAATTGTATGTTTCACATATCTGCAAAGCCGTCCACTGTCGACCTTCATCATCTGTGTACTTATTTTTAAGGTCCACGTCTCGAAGACGGCGTAAAAAACTTTTTAATACGGGTGACAAGTAGTGAGCAAGGTATGAGTGCTTTGTTAAGAAAGATAGAAAATAGAGGAAATCACTCGTCCCGTCTTGATTTTCACTCGTACGTTTTAATTCGCACGCGGGTAAGACATTAATAAGTTCGGTTGCCAACACCATCGTTCGCTCAACATTTGCCCTTAGTAAAAGAGAACGGAAAGGTGACCAGATTTTCGAACTATGTAGGTGATTTAAGCCACGTTTCTTGTAATCGTTCCAAATCGCGTCGCGAATCAGTGTGTCTTTCCCATTTAAATTCGTGTAATTGACCGCCACAGCGCATGCGAAGGGGTAAACGGTTTGACGACAAACATAGATATAGTTTTTTAAATGATCTAACACACGAACGCGATAAGATGGATTTTGTCGCAACGCCGTTTGAACATAATCTATTACCATCAATCCGAATTTATTTCCCACGTGATTACCCTCCACCATAAGAAAAAAATACCTATGTGGAGACACGACCGAGTCCAGACGTGCCTGATGAGTCATCCGATTATATATTTTCTCGGCGCGACTGTACATACCAGCTTCTACGAGGTGGCACAAATTACAACCACAAAGAATGGTTTCTTCATTATTCAAACAACGACGTTGGAAGTTCGTCAATTCGGCGTTGAAGTTTGGATGTTGTACGATTCGATTGAACGCATATTCGGGGGCACACAAACTCATCAACAGTGTCTCACCTGTATGATCAAGCCCGTTTAATACATGTTTTTGATCACAACCGCATTCTAATAAAAGATCGAGGAGTTGGTTAATCACGACAGTGCCTAAAAGGGTGTTGATGGAAAATCGTTTCCATGCGAACAAAAGAGTCGGAAAATGCTCGTGTTGTAGTTGATATTTTGCGCACCAGCGAGAGCAGTCAGGAAAAGGAATGGTAGGTTTTCGATAGAGACGATCAGCGATCTCGAGAACTTTCCGTGGTTCGGCGTCTCCGTAGACGATTTGAGGTAAAACAAAAAGCCTTTGAACGCGTTCGATGAAAGCATCATCGTCGATTGGGTCCGATTCGGCTTCGAGAGACATGAGTTTTCCTTTTTTTTTGGTTTTGAACAACAAACCATTATAGACGGATGTCTTTCCGTTTAAAAGTCCAAGGCGCTTTGTTTTTTTCTCTTACCCGTGTCCGTCCGTGATGCACAGATGTCGTCCAAGCCCGCTGCAGCAGCCGCTGCAGCTTCGGAAGTCGGCAATAAGCGCAAACATGACGATGATGACGCAGACGGCAGCAAAGAGAAGCGTGCCAAATCGTATCCCAAAGCGCGTGTGGTGAATTGGAACATCCTGGCGTCTGAATACACGCGCTACAATCTCGATGGCAAAACCAACGAAACCCTCAAGCAACGTAATGCGCGCTGGGTGCACCAGGTCAAGTTTTTGATGGAACATGCAGATATCGCGGCGCTTCAAGAAGTCACGACGGATTGGATCGCGTATGCATTCGGAGGACGCGTGACAGCCGCGGATGAGCCCGATGACGAATTTGTCACCAATACCGGCGCGCTCGGCAAGGTGTTTGATTACTACTTCGTAAAGCGCGAGTATTTGAAAGATGCTGTGCTGAAGCCCGACCAAAAACCGAAGAACGACGGCTGTGCTGTTTTGATGCGTCGTGGAATGTTTGCTCCGTTCAAACGCTTTGAAGATCAAGAAGGCAAGTTCTTTTCGGAACGTGGTGGTGACAATTTCAGCGACAAGGCATCTGTCAGCAAACTCGATCCGCGTTGTTGTGCGATCGTCCACTTGCGCACTCGCGAGGACGGCAAAGAGATTGCAACGATCGCGTCGGTCCATCTCGAAGGCAAACCGGAACGTTCCGACATTCGCACAGAGCAACTCAAAGAGACGCGCGACATGATGTTGAAAGTCGCTGGTACGAAATCTCCGCGCTTGATGATTGTGGCGGGAGATTTCAACCAAGAATGGAATTACACACAGATCAAAGATGCGTTTGGCCAGAAAATGTCGTGGATGAACGTGCACGTGACCAATCTCAGCAAAGAGCGTCCCGAGGGGCTGCCTGGCTGCACGGGTGTCCCTGATTTCGAGTTTGAAGCCGCTGAGTTGGATCCGCCCAAAGCTGAGGGATATAAAACGATTGACCCCGCTGATGAGTACACGAGTGTGTTTGGAGCGATCGATCAAGTGCTGATGATGTCTTCGATCGAACGAGTGAACCGGCAGGGCATCAAAACCACAAAATCTCTGACCAGTCATCGCATGGTCGTGTTGCCCGAACCCAAAGACCGCGTCAAGACGCTGGACGGCAAACCCGCTGTGGGTCGTGGTGGTGCCAAACCGTCTCCGTATCTGTGTCCGCCTTTTGATGACGGCGGCAAATGGTCATCTGACCACTGGGCCATGCTGTTTAATATTTTGTTGCCCTGAAAACAGCACCGCCTCTGTTTTGTTTAAACTCGTTTTTTATGGTTGGAAAATGTGTTTCTCTCATCGATGTTCTCACGGAATTCCTGTTGCTCCTCCCGAAACGGAAAAAAAACAATTGCGGATTTTTTTCAAACAGGCCCACAAAACCACGCATTTTTTAATCATTTTTTACACAGAAAAAAGAAACGACGCACACAGGGTAATCAATTCGCGCGGAAGAAATTGGAAAGTCCTATGACTCTCTTGTGATGCGAGTGCCTCGCACATGACATTCATCACTCTTTGTTTATCACTCCATTGGGAAGCGATTGATGCCGTGCGGGCTTGAAGTGTCTTGCATACCCGCGCCAACAATTCGTCTCGAGGCCTTACTTTTATTTGTTCAGAAGCGGTCCGATTGTCGACTTTAGAAGATTTGGGCAGGGATAACAAGTCAACATCGCAAGGAGCACGTTCCAGCAATGCATTAATTGTTAATGGTAAGTCCCTTTGCACAGCGATCATTAGAGGCGTAGACCCGTCGATGTGGTAACGATTTACATTGGCGACGGATAAACGCGGAACTAACCACGCCGCACGAATGTCTGCTTCATTATCATAGTCTTTGGGGGTTATAAGAAGCATTGCAGCACAGAGTGGGTTAACGATTTCAGAGTCGTGATTGTTTGATTCGTTGTGAATTAATAGAGCCCGAATCGCGAGCGGCGACACATCGTATGACCCAATCATGATGTTCCATACGCAAGAATTTGGATTCGTGGCGCACAACGTCCACAGAGATTTGCCAAAAACAGTAAGAGTGCAAATGGCATCACAAATCGCTTGAAGGCGAGACTGCTCCGCTGCCTGCTTAACCGGTGTTCTCAAACTCATCAAGACATCAGTTGGTTCGAAAAGCTCTTGAACTTCTTGAAGTACAAATGACCATATCGTGCAAAATAAGTGATTCGACGCACAGGCAGCATGAGCCAAATGCTTGGCCAAAGCACGTGGATCTCGACATCGTTGTTCATGTGACATTCGCGACCACATAGTAACAGCATCCGGCTCCGCTGATGTGTCACGTCGTAAGATCAACGAACACAGCTCACAGAAATCGTCATTGTGAAGATCATGAAGTCCAAAAAAAACAAATGGTTGATGCAAAACAGTGGACGCGATAGTTTTGTGGAGGCATGCAAACGCCGTCAGGGTACACCCATCGCCGTTTCTCGTGCTTAAAGCATCAGGATGAGCCCCGCCACAGCACATGAGGATATCCCATAACCCTAGTATGGCTTGCGGTCGTGCTCCGCACCAACGCGAAACGGCAACCCATCCCCAAAGGGGTCCATATTTACCGGTAAACTCGATGCTGCTGGATAGCGTATCATCGTAAAGAAGCTTTTCTTCATCATCATAAACTGGCATTAATAACTTGTCAACCCATTCGGAGACGGCATCGGGGCTCTTAAAATCCGGTCGCGTTCGTGCAAAACGAAAATCCGCAATCAACTTTAAGCATTCTGTTTTCCAATCATCCAAGTCATACCAGAGCTGTGGTAAGAGAAACGATTGAATGCGTTTGACCGAAATTGTAGTGGATAAAGCCATGGACAAACAAAATTTTTTGTTTGTTTCGTTGTCCGAATATATTCACAAAAAAGTCGCGAAAAAAAAAGAGCCGTTATTGGCCGTTTCTGCGTTCATGGCTCTACCGCACGTGAAAGAAGAACACGAGATGAAAGTTCGTGCACCTGAAGGTGACCGCTTCATCCCGTCTCGTCGCGCGTCCAATAATGAGCATCAATTCTGTGACGTGGCACCGTCGAACGAGCGCGAGCGCATGTTAAGTCGCGCAGTGGGCATGTCTCTGACCGATCATCATCATCGTGCGCTGCAATTCAAGTGCAGAACATATGATAAAGGACATGTCATATTTCCGACATTTGCTCCGGTCGTGGCGAGCATCAGGAAGCAACCGATTGGTTCATCTAAAGCAATCCAAAAGTCGGATTGCCGCCGCCTTCTCAGTGCTCCGGGTTTGAAGATGGATTACTATACCCATCCATTGGACTGGTCGAGCCAAAATGTGTTGGCCACCGCTGCAAATAACGGGGTGTACTTGAAGAACATGAACACCGAAGAGGTCAGCGGCCTGGCATGCGATAACGATGTCTCGTCGGTCGCCTTTTCGCGCTCGGGTGCTTTTATGTCCGTTGGATCTCGAAACGGTCATGTCTCATTGTGGGACGTTCAGCAGCAGACTCTTATCCGCTCGTGGGACCTTCATAACGACAAAGCGACAACCACCTTGTGCTGGCATCCTCTTTATACGCACCTCATTACGAGTGGTGGAAAAGACGGCACCGTGTTCATGACTGACGCTCGAAGTGCACACTCGTGGCCTCAATTGATGGCGAACACGGGTCGGTCGGGGATTTGTGGCCTACAATGGTCTCCAGACGGTAAGCTGCTGGCATGTGGTGATAACAACAATGTCGTTCGCATACGCTCTTCATCAAAGCAAACAATCATGACAGAGCTGACGAAAGGAGGCGGTGCTATGCGTGCGTTATGCTGGGCACCGCATGGGGATACTCTGTTAACCGGTGGCGGGACCGATGATAGGATGGTTCGCGTATGGAACGTGAACTCTCCTCATGTTCCACTTCTGCAAATGGATATGGGGTTTCAAATCACCAATCTGTTGTGGTCAGCTTCATCGTCGAACGTGTCACACGAAATCATTGTAACCGGCGGGTTTTATCCCCATGATAAGAACGGAGATCGTATCGTGCGTCTTCAGTACACCAAAAATTGGTCATCAAACAAGAAAGTTCATACGTGGAACACAGGGCAAACCGACCGTGTGCTATTCGCAGTTTCGGGTCCAGATGAACTGAAATTCGCGACGAATCACTGCGTATCAGAAACCACATGCATTGCCATTTGGAACGCGGAGAACAAAAGGCATGCAAAGAACACAAAGCCTGCTTTCGTGATGCATACAATTCGTTAAAAGATGGACCATTTTTTTTGTTTTTCCGTTTTCTTTGTGTGTTTCTTGTATGATATTAAAAATATGCAAAGCCATCAAAATCCATTGTTTGTTCGGTTTCACGAAACTTTGGAGGAATTCGCAAAAGCGTTTGTGCGTCTTGGAACGGAGACAAGCACAGACGAAGGACACAAGTTGCAATGCGTTCAAATTGATGATTTAAAACAAGAAATTTTACGTTTGCAGTTGACATGCAGTGCAGTTGCCGAGGAAAAGCAAAAATTTATGATGGAAAAAGAGACGCATTTCAAAACACAGGAATCCATGCATAACGATTCTTTGCGTAAAACAGAGGATGCACTGCATAAAACAGAAGATACACTGCATAAAACAGAAGATGCACTGCATAAAACAGAAGATGCACTGCATAAAACACAGGAAACCCTCTATAAAACTGAACAACAACTCATTCATTACAAGTATCAACTCGAAAACCATCAAGACGTTCAACGCCAACTACTAGAACAAAAAGAATTATTGGACAGTACGCAACGGGAACATCGCAGTCAGCAAGAAAAGCATGACAAACAATTCGAATATATCTTGGACGTTGCGAAAACGAAAGCAAAAGAAGAAGAAGCAAACAAATACATTGAAAAAGTGGCCGAGTTGTCTACCAAGTTAGCCTGCATGACCGAGAGTCGAGAGCACACAGAAAAAGAATTGCTTGCCATCAAACTCAAACTTGAGCAACAGATGTTACTCAAAGCAGACGAATCCAAAGATACACGTTTGCTGCCATCTATTCAAGGCGCACAAGGAGAAGCGGCCACCAAAACGAAATTGCAAGAAGCATTTGGTAATTGGATTGTCGTGGAAGACGTATCCAAACTCGGGCAAGGAAAAGAAATGGACTTGAAATTGACGACGCATTACGACGATATTGTTGTGCGTATAGATTGTAAAAATTATCTTTACAGCACTCAGTTACCGGAGAAAGAAGTTCTTCGATTTAACTCAGACATGGATTCTCTTGCTGGACAAAAATCGATTCAGGCCGATGCGTGCATTTTGTTCACGACTCATTTGTGCAAAGGAAATGTTCAATACACGAAAGACAAACGCGGACGTTTATATCGCTTCCACGTCGGTGGATGGAACTTTCCTGCCTTAATCGAGGCAATTCATGAAAGTATTTCTTTAGTACGTCACGATCGATTCATGAATGCAAAAAGTGACGATACACAACATGTACCAAAAACTCCTGGTGGAAAAGAGCTAAAGTCGATGATTCACGGAATGTTGGAATGCTTGCATCATCAAAACGCATCGCTGGCATCGATCGGCACACAAGTGCATCAATGTGTAGGAAAGTCCGCAACAAGAAGTCGTTTGATTAACGGATCCATCCAAGCAGCCCACACTGCCAATCCAGAAGTGGTAACGGAAACGATGATGAAAGAATTCGAACTTCATTTACCAAAGCAAGCGAGAGGTCGACCCATGGCGTTAACAAAGAAAGGAAAAACAAAATCAGCCACAGATACACTGTCAAAAAACAATGTTACAGATACACTGTCAAAAAACAAAGCCACAGATACACTGTCGAAAAAACGAAAGACCAACGCACTGGCAGATTCGTCTATTTCAGTTAAAAAAAGCAAAACGTAAGAAAAACAAAGCAAGTAAATGGTGTCTTTTTTTTGCTTTTAAAGCAACGCAAGCAAATGATGTCTTGCAAAACGCTTGCCTCGGTGATCGGCGATAAAGTTGCGCTTTTTCTCTGCTTTCCATTTTTTAATGCGACTCTCCCATTGATGAGCTTCGCTCTTGCTTCCTGCCAGCCCCCACGTTCCTAATGCCCACGGTCTGTAACGTCGCGTGTTTTTGGCGACACTTCCATTGATTTCACCATTGTGAACACGCAATCGTTGATGCACATTTGTAGATACACCAGTATAAATTGTTCCGTGTTCGCTAACTCCCTTTGGAGATACGAGCATGTAAACATACCAATTCGTCGTCATGTTTTGCCTCTTCTATCTTCTATCGTCTTACCTTTTTTGTTCATTAACGTTTCCTTGTTTGGAAATTCGACTGTCTAATTTTTGACTGAACGATGCAATTTCTGCTTTTAATCCCGGGTAGTCGTTTCCTGTCAGAACACTGTCGTACCAATCTAATCGTCGCTTACAGATTTTGTAATCATTGTTAACTTGATCGAATTTGGCAGCCTGTTCATCTTTTACAAATCGCCCTTGTTCGACGCATGTTGCCAATTGTTTTCGCAGCTCCTTCGTTTCCATCTGGCGAGTTAGTGCCACATTTTCGGCTGTATTCACATCCGCCCGTAAAGTATCATTTGTCTCCTTTTCGTTATCGAGCCGCTGTCGCAAAATGTTTACATCGTTTGTTAATGCCGATACTAGAGATTCAAGTCTTTGAGTATTTTCACCGTCTTTCCGCTTTTGTTCCTGGCTTTGTCGCAGGACCTCGTTGAACTGTTGTCGAAGATCACCGTTTGTTTTCTTTGCAAGCGATAACTCACGGCTGCACTCAGTCGACATGTTATATAGTGTTTCGCTTCTCTTGTGCAACTCTTGATTCTCTTGCTGTAATTTTGCAAGATTGGCCTGCATACCATTCAATACTCCAACGTCTTTTGAAGACTTGTTTAGTTGTGCGCGTAAAGTGTGAATCTCATTATTTTGTTCGTGGAATTTGGCGGATGCCTCCTCTTGTCTGGTATTTGATATTCTGAGTTCATCTTGTAACTGTTGAAGAAGACGTTCATAGCGAAAAGTAGTTTGTTTTAATTGAGATTTCAAATCATTGTTTTCAACACGCAGCGCTGGTCCCTCTTGGATTTGAGATCGTTGTTGTTGTTGTTGTTTTTCTCGTTGTAACGAACTTGTAAGTTCGGCGTTGACTTTGTTCAATTTTGCTATACTTTGACTTGCATCATTTTGGATTTGTCTTAACCTTTGATTTTCTTGTTGCAATACCAACAATTCTCGCTGTTGACGAGTCGTCGCTTCCAATGCAAACCTGCTTTGATTGTCTCGTTCGAGTTGTGTTTGCAGATCGGTCTGGAGATACTCTATTCTGTTTTTCATATCTTCAAAAAGTTGCTCGTTTCGTACATTTAGTTCGGCGCATTTGTCTAAATTCTGTTTCAATGTTGCGTTTTCGTCTTTTAACTCTGCGTTTTCACGTTGTAATCGTTGTAATAGTTGATTATTTGTGTTCAGCTTCTCTCGTTCTTGGTTTATCGTTCGAATCACCCTTTGATTCGCATCATCTTTTTCTTCTAGTTCTCGTAGTTGTTTATACAGACTATCTCTTTGCGAGTCACATTCTTGTCGTACACGTTGTAATTCTTGTGTTAAAATCGCCATTTTGTGCTGATCATTGATCTGGAGTCTTTGTAATTCCTGCAGTCTCAGCGTGTTGGTTTCGATGGATCGTCGCAAGGCGACATTTTCGTTTTGGCATGCAGTTCGCTCATTTTGTAAAGTTTGTAAATCGCGCACACTCACATCTAAGGATGCTTGCAATTGCAGAATTTCTCTTTGTAATTGTTGAATTTGTGGTTGTTGTTGTTGAAATCGAATGCGTTCCATTTCAATTTGGTCTTCATTTCGTTTTCTTTGTTTTGCTTTCTCTTCTTTCTTCTCTTTTTGATTATCATCCACGACGCCCGAAAACGGCACATTTTGTGTCGATGTTTTGGTAATTGGTGTCACAGGCGGATTGAAATACTCAATGTAGGATGATGTATCTCCAGCATAATTCACAAATTCTTCATGCGCTAGATTTGGAAATAACAAATCGTTTCGCGTCCATAAATTCTGAAGTCGATCGGCTTCGTGAACTTTCGGCGCCCGTGGTTTATCTCGTTTGTTTCGATAATGAAATGAATAACCGCGGACAAAACCCGATTGTTGACACACTGCAACGACCAGATAATCGTATTTCGACGGGTATTTTGTCATTTCATAAAAGCGGTCACGAATTTGCTTGTCCAAAGCATCGAGTGCTTCATGAGCACAGGATTTCAAAACGCTTCCAATTTTTACATATTTTTTCTCTGCACGCGGATCTGGGTTGAAGACATACACGTCGAAATGACACTTTTCATGATCGAATAAAAAAGACGGCGGCGATGTTGGAGTTTTTTTTAACAGTTTTTTTTTCAATTTTGACCTAGAACGAGACGAAGAAGGCATTGAAACCCTTTATTGGTCTGTGTTTAATTTTTTTGCAGTTTTTTTTTTCAAATGGAAGAAGACGAGAAACCATTTGGTTTTTTTCTTCTTTTTTTCACCAAGAAAAAAAAGGAGGGATGTCAACGTATCAGCACGCGCGTCATCAGGCGACTCAAGCGGCTCAATCTGCGACGGTGGAAAAACGAGCCGATCCAAACCGCTCGATCTCAAAAGATGAGCTGTGGTGTATAAACTGTACATTAGAAATTGCGGAGGATATGAAGCTTCCTGTCTACGAAAATGGAAAAATTGTCTCCACAGATTATGTTAGGATACCACATGCTCATGATTTGGTATTGAATACATTTGAATTAAGCAATTTCTGTGCATGTTCTGCTCCGTGCGCTCTTGGCTTTATGATGCGACATCCTGCATGTCCCGCACATCAAAATCCTGATCTTTTTCATCGCATGATTAAAGAACGACATGCCATACAAGAACCTACAAGACCGGCGCCAGAATTTGAGGTGTTGCAATGTGCAAATGCATGGTGGCCGATTGATGATGATCATGGTAAAGACGGTGATAATAATAAACAAGCAGACATAAAAAAAGACAACGGCGTCGATAACGACACGAAGCGAATTACAACAGATTGTTCTGGCTTCCCCGGACTCTCAGCCAAATCTTTTTACTGGATGTTGGGACGTGACGAAATCTTTGGTGTGGTTCGTCGCCCGCCAGTTTTTGTGCCCGAGTACCCCGATGAACATCTCGCACTCGAGAAAAAAATACGAAAGTATCAATGTAGTATGTATACGGATGGGTTACCAGAAAAAGTGGCACAAGATTTTGAAGGCGTCATTGGACGCCATATTGAAGATTACCCTGACAGCGATACAGAAAGTGATTATGCAACAGGAAAGGTACACACTGTTCCAACCGCTGAACTGGATGCAACCAAAAAAAAGAACAACAAGGCGAAAGAACAACACAAATGAGCTGTTTTTTGTTTCTTTTTTTTTGGTTTTGTTCGTGCCTTTCAAACATTTGTTTGTCTCCATCACAAATACCACATACAGATGTCTGACGACGCACCACAAACAGGTGAGGTAAGCGATGACACGAATGAGGAGAAGACGTTGTCACTGGATGACGAAATATTATGGTATCAAACCATAATGCGTCAAACATGCGGGCATAAAGTGATCTTTCACGACGATGAAGAAGAAGAACAAGAAAAAGAAGGATGTGATGTTCGGAAAAGACAACAAAGACAGCAAAAACAAGACGATGAAACAGCAGACGTCAATCCCATCGTGAAAAGTGGACGCAAACGTAAGCAAACAGAAAAATCAAAATCGGAACTCAAGCAGAAAACAAAGACAAGCGTCCAAAGAAAGCGGCAAAAAACTCACGCAAAAGAAGGTGAAGAAAAAGATGGTGAACCAGTTCAAGCGAAAAAAGAAAAACGGTTGTATTTGAAAGCATGCAAAAGACCGATTTCGGAAGATTTCAAACGCGATCCCACAACTCTTTTGTCATCGAAGCTTCAGGAACCTGATTGGGGTTTTGTTTACCCAGCTAATAGCGATCTTGAAGCTGAAGTTCAAGCGGAAATCGAATTGTCGATGAAAGTTGATGTGTTGGTTCAAAACGAGTGCTCTTCAGTGTACAGCTTACTCAAAAAACTCTATGCAAATTTGCTCGAAAAATGTGAACAAAAGGAATTTCGTCGTGCCGTCCACGCCTGGTGGCAGCTTGTGATCAGCATTGTTCATGAACCCACCACGACAGAGAACCAGAAAGCTGCTGAAGAATGGGCGGATCTCAAACTTCCTAAGCGGCGTGCGGGCCCGAAAGGCAAACATGCACGTACGAACGATGACGACGGAGATGCCTCTGAGTAATCGAGTCTCTCTTTTTTTTTGAAATACATTTTTTTGTTGTTGTTTGAATCACATTGTTTCACATAATATTCACCTGATTCTCCATCCACATGGCTGCTGCTGCGACGGAAACGAAAAAACAAATTAAGATTTTGAGTTGGAACTTGCTGGCCGAGGTGTGGCTCAATCCGGAATGGTTCAAAGGTGTCGAACAGAAATACATGCAACTTCCGCGTCGTCTACAGACGATTGTGGAAACGATCAAAGAACGCAAGGACTGTGACATTTTATTATTTCAAGAAATCGATGAGAACATGTTCCCGTTTCTTTGCAAAGAGTTGAAAACACTCGAATTTGATCTGATGCCGATTTCACAAAACAAGCCGACATCGGCCAAAGATAAGAATGGTAAAACCATAGCAAACGGTACAGCCGTCGCGATTCGATCACAGACATGGTCGAAATCAAACTTGACCGTTCATGCTCAGCTGATGTGCGATATGGGCGCCACGGTGATTAAATTGAGTACCGGTGAAAAAATTGTCAATGTGCATCTCGATCGTGGTACCGATGGTGACAAACAGACGGAATCTTTACAAAAGTATCTGGACGACAACAAAGGCAAAACAGCAATCATTGGTGATTTCAACCGCACACCAGAAGAGATGAAAACTTGGGTGGCCCAACTCAAAGGGCAACTATGCACGCCTGATGGCTCGTTATGTTTTTCGCTGGGTCAAACCAATTTTTTGCAACTCGATCACGGAGTTGGTATTGGGGGGCTCGTGGTAAAAGAATTTCCCGAAGCCGCCACTTTTGTCAGCTGGCGCAAGTTCTTTGCTTGCATCAGACAAGAATGGGGCCCTATCAATGTAATGAACACAGCGCTGTACAGAGTTGGTTCGGATCATTTGCCTGTCCAGTTTATCATTGAATAGACTTTTTTTCAGTATGTAAAAAAGAAGAACAGAAAAGCACACACACACACACACACAACACACTACGCAAGGATTACAAACGTATCGAAAGAGAAGGACGAAAGTGTTACGAGTTGTACAATAATTGGATAGGCGATACACACAGGGATCGGCGTGACAGCAAACACAGGTTGTACCAAAGTCATACAGGGAATATGAGCGTTCTTTGTGTTTTGATCTTCTTTTTGTTTCTTCGCATCTTGTTGATCGTATGCAGCAAAAGCATTGCGGAAACCACGTTCAAAGTCGTCTTTTGACAACCTTGTTTGCTGCTCCATTTCTTGTATGGAAAAAGAAGGCGTTTTGGGTTGATGAAAACGTATTGAAGAAGGGAATGGTTCGATGATTTCACCTTGATCGTTGAACAATTTTCCACAAAACGATGTCTGACCGCGAGTATCTGCCGGACTCCAATGTCCCTTTTTAATAGGGAACGCGGTGACAATTTGATAACCCTCTCCTTTCTCTTTATGCACGACGATGCGTAGACTTGGTACTTTAAGCGAGCATATGATGAACCGAACGCCAACGTGTTCTTTTTTCCAGGTGTTGCGCAGAAAAGCATCGTGTTTTAGGGCCGTTGCGATGAGTTTTGTATACGTCGTTGAACAGGTGGGCCGATGGCTTCCTAGGCGCTCCCACTGTATGTCGTTGCGATGCAATTCCCAACCATGTGAAACGAGTCCACCGATGCGTACATTGTCAATGTGCCGTGTCATACTATAAACGTCCCTCCGACAGTCTTCCCGTATTCGTCTTCGTCTGCGTCGTACAAAAAAAACAGAAGACAAACACGAGACAAGCGGATCCTGGTCGTATTCCGAAAAAAAAAACGACACAACACATTACAACAAAAAGTTTCGCGGCCACAAATATATCTAGTAACGAACAAGCGCACCGTCCACTGCAATGCGCCCTTCTGCTCCTTGTTGCAAGACATAGATTACACAGTCTTTCGAGAACTTCCACATATATCGCTCCATTGCATCGGCAGTTCCAACCTGTGATAACCAGTTGAGATATGTTTTGATCATTGTTTTGGGAATACAATAGAGCACAGTGGAAACCACATCGTGATGTGGTGGTTTGAAAAATGCAACTTTGTCCGGTGCCACCAAATACGATTGTAAATCAAATGTCTCGGTTAAGTAGTAGCGCCCGGAGAGTTTGAATAAATAGTCGTAAGAGAGTTGTAATCGTTCAATTTCTTTTAATGCACTCTGTAAACATTCGCTTTCTCCTTGACCTTTGTATAAAGACGATGTGGTGGCTTGTGAATAGCATCGATACACGTAGTCGGCCTTGTTTTTCAAGGTGACAAGATAATTTTCGGGAAGAGTTTCGGAATTGTCTGCAACGAAGATGACGGCATGTGGTAACCTTAAACGTATGGATTCAATTGAAAACAATGTTTGTTGAAATCGTTCTTCTGCCGAAAACACAGACCGCACAGCACTGTAGTTCAAAGGTTTCGTATTGTCAGTCTGAATTGTCGAGCCGATGAGGAACAAAACGTTCGGTTTCTTTTCTTTCGGTGCAAAAATTTTTGCATGATCGATATATGTGGCAGACAAGCGATTCTTCAATTTTGGTACACCATCCACTAATAACGGGTGCACCCACCAATCTTCAAACGGATTTCCTTGTAAACATATATCTTTCACAATCATTTCATAACCGTTTTGAATCAAAATCGTTCGAATGGTATTCGCTATCGCATCGCCAAATCGATAACGATCATGTTCGACAGATAAGATACGGAATTTATATTTGTGAAATGGAAAACGTTGCATGGTCAAACAGGTGGCTTCGTCGACATCCATTGACAGATAATCGATAACGCTGGGCATGTTATGCTGGTCCAAAACAACCGGCCAATCAATCTTTGTCACATCCGCAATAATCATGGGATTTACTCGCTCCTCATCATGTTGAACTTTGTATTTTGGGTCAATGTCAAATGCAATTCCTTTCCAACCCAATTGTTCCAATATATACGTATTACTGTAGTGAATGGGTGCATGCCCTCCAATGTCCAAATAACATCGTCGTTGAAGATGTACTTTGATTTCGTCTTTTGTTTCTTTCGTCTCTTTTGCTTTTGCTTCTTTTGCTTCTTCTTTTGTCACGCACGCGAAACACGTCGCTTGTGTACCGAGAACTTCTAAAACAAACCGATCTTGCCCGATTTGACTTTGGCTTGTACGCAAGGCGTGTTGGATGCGAGTTTCATCATTCCATTCGACAGTATGACTTGGAAACCATATTAAAATAATATTGCGATCGCCGGTCGATGGAATTTCCGCCAAACGACGAATGGTTCGTGTGTTTTTGCATTCGCATGTCAACAAATCTTCAATTTCTTGCACCTCAACATCGTTTAAGTAATTGATGGTTAAATAGCCATAATGACAATATCGAAACACATTTCGAATATAATTTGAGCGAACGTCCCTGTCACACTCACTGAATGCATAATTACTAATTCCAACAACGGTCTTGCCTTGTAATCGTTTCAAATTGGAAATGGCTTCGTCAATTTGCTCCGTTGTGAGAAAGGTTGTTTTCGCTTCAATGGCATTAAAATATTTCACGTACTTGCTCGCCAAATTTCTCGGTTCCATCAAATCAATGCCCCAATAGTGATCTATTCGAGCCCAGTGTTGCAAGACAATATTTAAACCACCGTATCCCGGACCGATCTCCACCACATGCGCGTCATTTAAGACGGGTTTTCCGAAATAATGAGTCAAATCACTTACCACTTTCATGTATCTTAATGTCGTCGGAGATGCTGTGAATGAGGTTTTGGATACTGGATTTTGGAATTCAAAGACAGAAGGATGACCTTGTCGGTCGTTTCTTAGCATCCGACTCAAAACATGTGAATGAAACATGTCAGGACATAGTTTAAAAATTTCATCGATGTATGCAACCCCTTGCTCGAACGAGACATGTTCCAGGACAGCACAATATCGACTATCTTTTTTAAACGATTCAAACGTTTCATTCGTAAGCACTGCCTCACGACAAACATCTTTGTATGACTGTATTCGATTCGCAATACTCTCTGTATAATTTGTTGTTATCATGTTGTTTTTGTTTTCCGGTTGTTTTTCGTCCTGATAAAATTCTGCAAACATACGTTTCATGCATGTGACGATTGATAAATGCTCGACAATGTATGCGCGCGGTTGGAATGAAGAAAGACGACTCACGAACTTTGGTAAGGCAGCTTTTAACGCGAAAAGACTGTAAACTTTTTCTCCACAGCGTGAGTCCCAGTACGGAACGGCCGTGGCCAGCAATTCTTTGCCTGATTGTTTGTATCGCTCATAGAGGCACATGTCGTTCTTGTATTCTTCGTAACACGAACGCACATCCCATACCAGCAAGGGCACGTTCATGGACAATGCTTCTTGTAAAGCAAATCCTTGAGACTCACACCGCGCTACCCACACACCAAAACGACTGCGGTTCAAAACCGATCTGTAAGAATTGTGATCGTACTTTCCATATTCTAATACGCAAAAGTGATTAATGCCGTGTTGAGACGCATGGGTATCGACCCATTTCTTTATGAATTCAACTGCAGCATTTTGATCGCGAGAATGTCGTTGCTTCAAATAAATGAACACCGTATCTTTTGTATCGTTTGTCTCTTTCGTCTCTTTCGTCTCTTTTGTATCTTTTCTATCTTTTCCTGCATGTGGTGAAAATAATTCAGTGTCAACTCCAAATGGTAAAGGAATGGTTTTTACCTTTAGGCCACCAAAGTCATCCTGCCAAAGATCTTGTACCCACTTGGCCAAGCACGTGTACCGGCAGTTTAAGGTTGTTTGATATGGGTCTGCATTCAATAATTTGCCTTCTGGAAAGACGAAAAAATGAGGACCATAAAGCACGTGCTTGTTTTTGAACACATATTCATATTCTGAGTCAATTGCAAAATTTGAAAACCAAAAGAAATCAAATTCGGCATGAATGGATGCTAATTTGGCCGCCTCTTGCATGGTTTTAACGTGACGAATCGGTATGTTAAACACTGCCGCTCCTTTTTGGATAGCTTCGAGATTGCGAATGTGAGGATCCCCAACGATCACGATTCCGGTTGGTTTTTGTTTTTTTAACGAAGCAAAGAGTTGAGCCAGAGAGGTACGCAAGGATGGAAGAGAAAGATGCCCATTGTTGATGGTCGAAAGAATACAAGACGACCGCCTTGCTTTAAGCACCTTGTCCATGTGTTCTTGAGAAACATTGGTCCATGTCAAACCAGGATTCACCATCTCTTTGTACAGCGTCAAAATCTCATTGTGCGACATCGGATCGGGGTTCACAAGGTGTAGAGTGCCAATTTGCTGTTTCCGAATACATTTAACCAATGCCGGCAAACAATCAGACAAGACGGTCATAGAATTCTTTGTCGAATGGATCTGCGTTTTACAATACGACAACAGCTTGTAAAGAAAGTTTTTTGGATCATTCAAATTCGTACTGATGGGCATACGAATGCGGACATTTAAAGCATTTTTCGAAATGGAATGCATCCACGTGTCAACATATCCTTTAACGGTTGAATAGGACGACCCAAAAAATGTAGGCGATTGAGTTTCTTGCATCGTCTCCGTTTGTGAATCGAAAATGCATCCCGTACCAAAATACGTAAGATGCGTGTCGAATTCCGTGCACAAACGTTCGAGAAGAAATGGGGCCAACAAATTGTCTTGTAAATTGATTTTCAAATTACCCGGTTGCTCTAACCAATCGATCGTTTGTGAAGTCAAATCGATACCACCTTCGTTCATTGCGCGTGTTGTTTCTGTAAATCCGCTGATGAATCCATGAGGTTTAGATGTGCGCCCAATGAAGCAAATGACGCGATCCGGACGTAATACAAGAAATTCTCTCTTCAAACTTTCGAAGTTCTCTACATTCACGCGCAAACCCGATTTTATTACTGTCTCTTGTTGACCACAGTATGTCACAAATTGCCGGCCAATCCATCCGTTTGCACCGTAACAGAGCCATATTTGCTTTGGTTGATTGTTGATGGTTGTTTGAAGACGGTGCAAGAATGCTTTAGCGTTGAATTTGGACAGGGCAATCCACGCACGGGTATCGGTTTCACAGAGTGCATCCATAAGACTTCCAAAATCAAATAAAAAAACTCGTTCTTTCCACTGTTTCCAAAGTCGATGTTGTAAAGGTCTTCCGGCGCACCCCATCGAAGTGACCACAACGACAAATTTGGATTTACAGCTGTTCAACATGGTTTTCACTTGTGCTTCGATCAAATCGATTTGCTCGTAAGAATTCATGGACGGTGTTGGAACAAATTGACAGTCTGCACCGAACAATAACGATCGCAAGTCGTTTGAGATGGATGCATTTCCGACCAAAATGACAGATGATTGTTTACGAATCGACAGAATCAACTGAATAATTGGTTCAGGAGCATGTGACGCACAATACGAGGCGGCAATCGGACTATATAATTCACCAAGCTTTTTTTCTGGCCAAAACGGTTTTGCACGGTGAATCAATCTCTCGCACCAGTCGAGCGGTGCTTCGTGGTTTCCAGCCAACATTTCTGGTTCCCAGGTGTTCAGGGCTTTGCAATGCAAAGGCAAAGCTTTTAAGATGTTTGGTTGTTCGGGACAGCCCATTGCCTCTCGCATTTCTTCAGCAAATCGAACATTTGCCGCTTGATAAGAATCTGCCTCGTTGTTGGCTAAATTTACGTCGCCGTCGCCAAATCTAAAATAGACGCCCGGTGTCTTCGAATCGATAAATTTTCGTATCGTGTCAAGCGTATCTTTTGATCCATGATACGTTTGAAACATATTTTTTGTAATGTGTGTTTGTGTGTAGAGTCTATTTTTTTGTAATGATTGTATAGATAAATCGTTTTAAATAAAAAAATGATGGTGACACATCAACAAACAGAAGAAATGCAGACTTTTAAAGATGCAGATCAAACAAAAGAAATGCGTACTCTCGGATACAAACATCAAACCGACAAAATTACATATCATGGATACGATCGATTTTATGTGAGTGCGCTGCAACAATGGAAAAATTCAAACGTACCGTTTGAAATGCTAGAAATTGGAATAGGCGACGGCTGTTCGGCGCGCATGTGGCTTGAGTATTTTCCGAATGTAAAACTAACCGGATTTGATCGTTATCAAGCACCACCGTCTGTGACAACACTTCCGCGTTTTACGTTCTTAAAAGGAGATTTGACGAATTTGTCGGATCTCAAACGTATAAAGTCTCAATACGATGTGATTATTGACGATGCGAGTCATCACCCAGATCATCAGCTGTTGCTCTTCAACTCTCTCTTTGTTTCAAATTTGAACGAGGGTGGGCTGTGGATTATCGAAGATATCAACACATCCTATTGGCGAAACAAAGCATTGTTTGGGTATGAAATTCGATGTGGTTTTGGGCATCCAAAATCGATTGTCGAAATTTTTAAACAGTGTGTTGACGATGTCAATCGCGACTTTTTAGATTCGAAAAGTCAAACAACTCGCGAACGACAGCAAAAGGTAAACCCGTGGGTAAATGAAGGGGCAAGAACTTGGATTGCGTCCATTCAATTCGTTCATAACGCAATTTTAATACGAAAACAGACATCTGTTTTCTTACAAACATATTACGGACGACAGGACCAAAACAAAAATGAAAACGAGACACCGAAATCAGAACAGAAAGAGACAAAATTGCCAGTCAACGCAATTCAGACACTTGAAGTCATTCCGGTTATCTTGGATGGGACAGAATTGAAAGGTGGATATAATATGTGTTTGGTTCCTGAATGGAATGGAAATGGGTTTGTAGCAACCGTGCGTCTAAGCAAATGCCTGATTCGGGAATCAAACGACGACAAGCATTTCAGTGTAAGAACGTATCCGGAAATTCAAAATGAATGCTGGATCGTCCATTTCGATCATCAGTTTCGAATTGTTCGTTATAGCAAGCTAGTGGAGAAGCAATCCACTCGTATCAAGCACAGAAGTTTTACGAGTGGTCTTGAAGATTGCCGCCTTATTGTTCAGTCCAACGGAATTGCACAACTCTTTGCGATTACCTTGGATACGAATAACAGGTGGTTAACGGAAATGTCATGCTGTGAGATTTCTCTTGCGAAAAGCCAACATGAGATTCCTGTACCGATGGTGTACGAAGAATTGAATATCGACACGAATCAAAAAAACTGGATTCCGTTGCGCTGTTGGGGATACGAATGCCATTTTTTGCAACAGTGCAATCCATGGCGAGTGATTCGTATGAACACCAAAACCGGAAAAGGAACAGTGTTGTTAGAGCTGAAAGACGGTGGTTTGTGTAATTTCGAAGCCCATGCTGCCGCTTCCGTTCGGTTATCTGATAATCAATTCTTAATTACCGTTCGGGAATATTGTGAAGGAAAGTATATACAATCGAGGTGGATTTTGATTGATGACACGTACACGCCTGTTAAGCTATCGAAGCCATTTCGATTTCAAACTGAATTGTCTTACGAAATGTGCATGTCTTTATCCTTATCTTCCTTGCCAATAACCACCATCATCGCATGTGTATCGCTGGACGACAAAGCGATACAAATCCATCGCTTTTCTCTTTCTGCAATTCTTGAAACTTTTGTTTAAGGCAAAAAAAGCAATCGATACGACAAAATATAAAAGATGAGCAATTCATTTCAACCAAGATCCATTCTTATTACTGGAGGCGCAGGATTTATTGGATCACATGTGACAAATACTTTGCTGCGTCATTTTAAAGAGGATGTCAAAATTGTTGTGTTGGATAGGATGGATTACTGTGCTCGTGATCGGAATTGGGATCCCGAATTAATCAAATCCGCGCGTTTCGTGTTTCGTCGTGGAGACATTTGCGATACTGTTGCAAATTTGAAACTCATGCACGAGTTTGAAATTGACACAATCATGGCGTTTGCAGCACAAACTCTTGTCTGTACGTCATGGGCAAATTCACATCAATTTGTGATTGATAACGTTTTGGGGACAAACAATTTGTTACAGGCTGCCCGAGAATACGGAAAGATCAAACGCATCATTCACGTGTCAACGGATGAAGTGTATGGAGAAGTACCTCTGGATCAAAAGGAAGGTTGCAAGGAAGAGGATAGCCTGAAACCGACAAATCCATATGCAGCAAGTAAGGTTGCCGCAGAACACATTGCGCTGGCCTATGCGCGTTCGTATGGCGACACAATGCCCATTATTATTACCCGTGGCAACAACGTGTACGGTCCTGGTCAATTTGTGGACAAAATGATACCCAAATTTTGTGTCATGTTAGCAAACCAACAAAAACTAACAATTCATGGTCGAGGAATGTCGCGCCGAACCTTTGTTCATGTTCACGACGTCACAAATGCATTCTTGACAATTTTAGAAAAAGGGAAAATTGGTGAAATTTACAATATTGGTTCTGATGACGAATATTCTGTGATGGATGTTGCTGCATTGCTGCATTCCTTTTCGTGTGAAAAACAGAAAGAGGGAAAAGAGAAAAAAGAGGCAAAAGAGGCAACAGAAAACGAGTTTTGCACGTTCGTGAAAGATCGCCAATTCAACGATCAACGATATCACATTTGTACAAAAAAACTTCGACAGTTGGGGTGGCAGCCAACTATCCCGTTTGAACAAGGATTGAAAACTACGTTCCAATGGTATGCAACACATGCCGATGAATATAAAATCGCTGTAGTAACGAGGATTGGTTTCTCGTAATTTTTTGATGTTCTGAATCAGAAAAAAAAAGAGACAACAAAAAACACAAAGACGATGCACCCTATCTTTCTCTTGATGGCGTGTGGTATCGTCATTCAAATTATAGAGGACATTACGTACCGGATAGTCATCGCCATTTCATTTCTTTCGTTCGGGGTTCTCGTTTCCGCGTTTATCGAAAGTGTCGTTGCGTTTTTGCGATTTGCGTATGCCATGTATTTGGATCACGACATACATGTTGATAATGAACAATTGAAATTTATGGTCAGTGAAACATGCTTCATCGCCATGAGTTTGGCGTCGTGCTTGTTCGTGTGGTCGTTTATGGACCATAAAATTGATTTACTACTGTCTACAAGAAAATTGAGGTAAATGTGCGACCAACAAAAACAGCAACAAGGGCATTATGTTGCGCAAGAAAAAAGGAATAAGAAAACCGCAACCTAAAAAAAAATGGATTCCTCGTATGTGGAATCATTGCGTCCGCCACCGTACACTGGTGTGGGGATCATCGGCGCAATTTTAGTCGTCGTGTTTTTCCTCATTGTCCTTTGCTTTATTTCAGTTGGATATACCGACTGGGGGTTTCAACCTTTATTTACGAACGATGAACGATCGGTTCACGAAAAGCAAAAGAAAACAGTATGGGCACTCATTGTTACGGCTTTAGTGATTATATTAATATTGTTGTTGACAGTCATCTCGTTATTTGTTGTGCGTTATTTCGAACAAAGCCGACTGTTCCAACCAACAACGGTGAATAAATACAAAGGATTAACTGGAGATTGGTACAACTTGAAGCACGGCGGCGGGTTATTACATTACACTCCAGAACGCAAACACAGCACAACAAGGAAAGTCTTCTTTTTACATGGCAACAGTTACGATTTGGGCAAGTATGCGCCAGCTCTCGATACGCTAAAAGAAAGAGGATATGATGTATGGGCGATCGAATACGCCGGATTTGGCGTTACCAAACCTGAAAAACTAGGATACACCACGGCTCCCAATTGCGACAGTGTTCTCCTTGATGTCGAAGAGGCGTGGGAAATCTGCGGTGACAAAGACGCAATTGTCATCGGTTTTTCAATTGGTGGTGCCATTTTGGGCGAAGTGTATGAAACGTTGCAGCCATCACCATCACAGCTCGTATTTTTGAACACATTTGCAAGCTTCCCTCAACTTGTTGCAGACAAAATTGGTAAAATGGGTGTCGTTGTCACTCCATTCTTAAAAACACAATGGCAAACACCAAAACCAAACAAATTTAAAGGCAAAGTGACAATTGTTTACACATTAGATGATCAAGTGGTCCCTGCATCACACGGTCAACAATTGTGTTCGATTTTTGCTTCCCTGAAACCAAATTGCATTGCCCTTCAATCCGGAGGACACCGCTTTTCTGCGCTCAACCATCGAGAACAGTGGGCAAACGATCATGCGTTGTTACCCGCAAATCTTTAGTTTATTTTTTATCTTGTTCTTTTTATGAAGATAGCCAGATGATGGTGACGACTCAATATTGACTGCTTTTTCACGTACGATGGTGGTTTCATTCGTGGAATAATACACATAGCGGATGCGAAACTGATTTTGCGGACTCGACAACAGAATTTGACAGTTTAGGCATGGACGCGAATTGCCCAAATAACCATCTTTCGAAAATCGAACGACAAGGATGTCAATGGTGTCTTTGACTTTGCAATGTTTAAGACGGTTTTTGCTGTAGTACCATTGCGACAATTTGTGAATCAGCGCCATCTCAGCGTGCGTAGAAATCGGACATTTATGATTTTTTGTCTCTGAATTCTCCGCCTTCAAAACACTGTTGTTGAAGCCATAAAACAGATAACGGGACCGCCACGTGATGAGTATCGTTACGATAAGCAGTGCTCGTCTTCAAAGCATCACACATGGGCTTAAACTCGCGATAGTAGTTTGCGGACATAGAGAAGGTTGTTTGTTCTTTTTTAATGAAAAAAACCAAAAAAAGAAAATGTTATTTTTTATAAGTGAGTCTCCGGTGTCGTCGGGGGCTCGTTTTCGTTCTTTTTGTTGAGCGACAACGGGTACGAGTGTTTTCTTTGGTTTAAAACTTTTGAAACACGAACAAACCAGCAGTTTTGGGGGCTACAGCCTCATCATCAAAAATGGGCGCATTTAATTTCAAATTGTGAATGGAAATTGCTCGTTGCTGCTGCACGGCTTCTTGATGCGTCACTCGTTTCCCATTCTTGATGTCTTGATAAAATTCGTCGAATGTTCTACGAGTTTTTTGTTCTGGTAATGATGGAATGATACGGAGCACCCAGGCATTCCATTGTTGACTGCGAGTTTGACGGTTGATTGATGTCGTAATTAAAGGGCCTAATTCATACTGAAGCTCCAATGCGTTGTGATCTCGATAACCCAATAAGGCATCAAATGGAAATGGAATACTCGGATCTTGTATTGCTTGTCGGATCATTAACTGGAGGATCGAATCAGGAAGATACTGCAAATAAGATGAGAGAAAGTCACTTTTGTAACCGGAGAGTATACTTTCGGCAAATACAGGATCAAAGAAATTTTTTCGAATTTCATCGATTTTTTGATCGAAATCGTTTGTCAAGTGGGTTTCTAAAATGTGTTGAACGTCAGGAAGAATTCTGTTCTGCCAAGTTGCACTGTTGAACTCATTATTATCGTCATAAAAGTTGGAAAACCATCGAAAAAGCCATTCACCAACGACTCCAATGGCAAGGTATGATTGTGATGCGCCGATAAACTTGACATACAAACGAAACCAGTCATTCACGCTGAACGTCTTTCGCATTCTCAGAATATTGATTGTCTCTCTAATGGCCGTCATAGAATCGAGAGACAATGCTGCCCACAACATCAGAACATCCTTTTCCACATTCCACAATCCAAGTCCTTGCTTCCATTCCGTTTGGATCGTTACAAAATCCGCACTGGTTGCCGTGTTGTTCACAATTCGTTCAATCGCACTTTGCACGCGTTTGTTCGATACATAAGCAATAGAATTCTGTTTTGCTTCAAATCGTTTATTTTCATACAGCCCAACGTCACCGATATATTCTAAAAACAACGGGTCTAAAACGTCGGGCAACTGACATGTTCTCTCGCATACATCTTTATCATCAAATTGTTGTAACCCTTTGACATCCAAATCGGGCTTGTATTTTAAATCCATGGTACTAAAACATTTTCTCAAAAAGGGTTCGCAATAGTATTCCACGGGAATCATCGCTTTTTTTGCGGCGGGTTCCGTCGCATCGTTTTGCTTTTCATTCTCAATTCCAAGTTTACGTTTGCTCATGTTGTATTACTTTTTTGTCTCTTGCGGCATGGAGCCACAAAAAACAAGGTTTTCTGGCATGGAGACACAGAAAAAGAGGCTACGATTACAACAGATCACAATACTGAAACACGAGTGACGTTAATGTTATGCTGTGTTCCGCATCTTTGATATCACACGAAGTCAAGAATGGAAGGATATCATTGAACACTTGAGCGCGTTGTTCAGCTTGCTTACACAGAGCGAAAATCCACACATGAAACATGTCGTCCAAACGATTTTGTGTAGCAATTGGTAACGATGTGCCCGGTTGTGGTTCGTACGATTTGCCATCAGGCAAAGTGATGAAATAAGAATAGCTGCGAAGTTCATAGAAAGCATGAGGCAAGGCGAAATTAACAAAGCCCGATTGCCAGGCTCCCATGGTCGAGCAGTTAACCCAATGCGTAAGTTCTTCCGCTTTTTGAACAGGCAACTCGGGTGGGCCCCAATAAATTTGGAGTAGAATCGACCACACATCATTGTTCGGTTTCAATTGTTTCGCGTGAATGTGTGGATAGCACTGTTCTACATTATGCGGCCAAATGAATTCGTGTAAATCATTGGGAGAAAACAAGAGGCGGCGACGATGTCGCATGCACTTATTGTACAAATATAACACGCACCAGCCCAGGGCGCTGAAACCGACTTGCGCGCTGAAACCGACTTGTTGTGGTCGTGGATCGAGCCAAGCCGGATCTGGTAAAACGTTCATTAAACTCTCCGCGGTTGATTGAACGGATGCGAAATGAGACGTCGGTTTTGATCCAATCGAAAATTCGTCGTCCAGATTTAACCAAATCAGTTGAGACTTTTCGTGCTCGATCATCGATATGACCCAATTCGAGTCCCACTGCGCAATGGGAAATGTCTGCATCTTCTTTTTGACCAAAACGAAATGATCTACGGGAGGGGAAAGCGTAAACACGTGCGGGCTCATCACCAATGTAGAATTGAGTTCGGATGCCAACGCAGACATGGGCGACAGTTCTTGCTTTGTCTCCTTTGATTGACTGGCTTTCGTTTCCGATTCGACATTATCACAGTCGAGTTTGGCTCGTTTCGCGTCTCCATACGCGGCCTCGTCTGGTTTTCGCTTGCATCCTGACATGGTTTTTTTTTGTTTTCATTTGCTTCCGTCAATAAATCATCAAAAACAAAAAAAGATGGACAAAAAAGGGGGAACTCGGACAACAAGACAGCACCGACCATTGCGATCGGAAAGTATCTTTCGATCATATGTGAAAGATCTTAAAGAGACAAACTTTCTACCAAGTGAAAAAGGTGCACTTGCCATTTGCAACGCACTGAGCAATGGCCTCTTGAATAATGCACATCTACCCGTGATTGCAGACTACCGTGACGTATGTATGCATTACCGTTTTAATTATGATAATCAACCTGGAGCCGCATTTTTGTCTCTGATTGCTATATTTTGTACTTCGTTAAAGAAATTATGTAAAATGCATCCTCATGTATATTCGGTTATTATTTGTGCAGCTTTACAACTCGGTTTGGGTGATACACTGAAGGCTCCGGTGAATAACGTATCGTTGTTTAAAGTAATCATTGTTGTGTGTCCGGATCTGGCTTGGTACTTGTTGAAAGAGCCCTCCGAATCCAATGCTTTTCCAAACCTATGTCAAGATGGGTTTACGGAGCCCACGTGTGATATCAAAGATTTTCAGAAGCCGCCACAAACCAGCATGGTTCACATTGCACGATCACATCATGTTGAACTCATGAAACAAGCTGCTTTGTTGGTTCCGGAGAATGCTCTCTATGACAGTCTTCTGAGTCTTTCTTATTTACAGGTTGGCAAATCTATATGCGTGTATTTGTTAAACCGGCTGTTACACAACCCTGCACCCATGTTGATGACTCACGAACTAACGATTAAAGTGCTTGAACTTGGAATGATCCAAGGATTTAATGCGAATGAAAAGCAAGCGGTCCTCGAAATCTTTTTATCGCATTCCCTTTATGTTAAGGATGCTTTCCCACAGATTCAATCGGCGCTCCGTACGAGTATTTCTATTAAAAGTCTTTGTGGATTAATTAAGGACTATTTGTTTATCACTCGTTAGGTTTCGTGTTCGCAAGCCTCTGTAAACAACAAACAAAAATATATTAAGAGACAAAGAGAAAGAGAATGAAGATCGAAACACTACTTTGCATTTGTTTGTGTTTAATTTTGGTCACCATTTTGGTGGCATTTATTATTCGTATCTGTACACGACAAGGATGTGATGGGTCACTCAATTGTGGATCGGATGCGAACCACTGTTGTTACAGATTCCAGAATTTTGTGATTAAACCAATCGTTTCTGATATTCCTGGGATGGCACCTGTGATCAGTGACAATGTCGCCAATCCATGGGGTATTGTTAGGAATCCAGATTCTGATGAATTTTGGGTCGCACAGAACGAAGCAGGATTCTTGACATTGTTGAACAGCGACGGAACCACTGTTTTAAACGTTACAATTCCTGTGTCATCATCATCTATGGGTGCGACAGGGTCTCCCAGTGGAGTTGTTACTGTTCCTCTCACCCTTCAAGAGGAAAAAGCTTTTCCTGTCGGCATCACCGGTACGACTGGCTCGGCACAAGTACTAACGGTGACAGAGGACGGATTAATTTGCGGTTTTAATCAAACGAGCTTGTCCAGCAACAACAACATAGCCATTACGATTAAAGATAATTCAAGTTCAAATGCAGTCTACAAAGGATGCGCCATCAGCGATGCGGGACGTTTTTACGCATGCAATTTTTCTAGCGGACGAATCGAAGTGTACGACACAAAATGGAATCTCTCAACGACAATATCCGATAGTGTCATGATCGCGCTCGGATATTCGCCGTTCAATGTCATCATTCATCACAATGCGATGTATGTCACCTTTGCTTTGCAATCGGGTACCGATCATTCATTGGATATAACGGGAGAAGGAAACGGTTTTGTGCTTGTCTACGACTTAAACGGTATGCTTTTAAAACGTTTGATCAGTCGAGGTGTCCTGAATTCTCCATGGGGCATGACGATCTTTCAAAAACACATTTTTATTGCCAATTCTGGCGATGGAGTGATTAATGTCTTTGATCGTTGCAGCGGGAAGTATATCGGAACTATTTTGAGTCGCTGTCGCGTGCCCATCGTCATCGAAGGGTTAAAAGGAATTTTATTGGAACAACAAAAAGCGACATTGCTGTGCAAAAGTAAATGTGAGCCGTGCAAAAAAGGGTTCTGGTTCACCGCAGGAATCAATCACGATACATCAGGCTTAATAGGACGAGCAATCCGTTTCCGTTAAGCCAAACCTTAAGCACATTCACCTGCTTCTTTCTCGTCTTGTGATGGCTCTTGTAATTGCTTATCGCCCTTTTGTTCTTTCGTGTGTTCTTGCGTGTGTTCTTTCGTTACTTGGTCTTGTGCTTGTGGCAAAGCATTCACAGCAGAAGAATATTCATCAGTCACTCGTGAATCCGTTCCATGTGGTGGCGGGTGTGCATGTGTTGGTATTCCGTACTGGTCCATTGACGTGTATACCGATCCACCCACACCAGCACTGTATCCATAGACACTACTATTGCCACCCGCACTGTACTCATATGGATGACCTTCAGCGGTGTAGAAAGGTCGATGGTGTTGATGTTGTTGTTGTTGTTGAAACAAAGCAGAGGATGATGGCCCATAAAGATGTCGGGAACCATCCGATGCGTAGTAAGGTTGATGAGGGTGATGATATCGCGGAACCGGTTGACCCAAGGGTTGACCCATGGGTTGACCATATCCATCGGGCATGTGCTGCATGTGATGTACGGATTGCGCAGCAAAAGAGGCAGAAGCTTGTACCTTGTCTCTTGAATCTTTTAAATCTTTCAGCTCTTTCATTTCTTTCGTGTCAGACTTTTCATCTTTGTTGCGCTTTTTGTTGTGACGTTCGGAGTGCGTTCGTCGGGCCCTCGAACGCGATCGTGAACGAGAACGTGAACGTGAACGAGACCGCGAAGTTGAACGTTCTGAGTCAGAGCTTGGCGATCTTGAACGAGACTCCGATGGGGAAGGCGATCGCGAGTGACGACGCCGGCTCGATCTGCTACTGCGCTTCTTGTCCTTTTTTGATTTGGACTTGTCGCGTTGTGATGTTGATTTTGGTGACCGAGATCGGGAGCGGGAACGCCGCTTGTCTTGAGATCGCCAATCGTCGTTGCTTTGTCGGTCGAACATCCGCTTGGGGGGAAGAACACGCGAGGATGCCCGCTCTTGTTGTTCACGGGCAAAGGCCAACTTACGAGCTTCCTCACTCCACCAACGCCCATTGGCAGAAATGCGAGGTGCGATCGCAAACACTTCTCTGTTTGTAAAGTTGGCCCACAGAAATGCACCATAGTCACGAATGCAGCGGACATCCACCTTCTTTTGATTGCGACGCCAATGAAGTCGAACGACGGTCTTTCCACATGTGAGCTCGGAGCCGGACAATAGGACGGCCAAAAGATCGCGTTTGGCGTTCACCCCATCGGAGGCGGCCCTTCTTCCGTCTTTCGAATCTTTTGAATAGAAGCGCCACACCAAACGAAACGATTGTGTCCCGTCGCTTTCGTTTACGCTTTCGAGAATGATGCTCAAAGCGGAAAGCCGCAGAAAATCAAGAAACGCAGGATGCGTTTTGAGCTTGTCTTCGAGATAGGTGGCCGCGTCTTTTGGAATGTAAGCATACAGAAGACCGTTGTTCCAATTCGAGTTTTCACCTCCATTCCGCCTCGAATGACGAGACGGATCGTGTGTGCTCATGGTTGCTTTCGTGTTGTCTTCCTGTGGCTTTATGATGAAACGAAAAAGAAAACAGAAAAGAAAGGGTTTGACAACCGCAAATTTATTTAAAATCGATGACCGAAAATTTTTTTGTGCTGGACTGAAAAATCAGTAAGTCAATCTGGAAGGAAAAAAGCAAACGTGGGTAAAATGCCTGTAATGACGATTGTCTATTGTGATGAGTGTGGATTCAAAAAGCATGCCGATCTCCTGAAAGGTTTTATTGTCGAAACAATGAAATCCGTATTAGATGAAAAAAAGACTACAGTGGCTTGTATGTCCAGCCAAATCAAAGGAACGTTTAATGTGTTTTTGTCTGACAAAGCACTGAATGACGTGGATAAGGTTGACGACTCTGTGCACGTCATTCACAACAAACAAAAACTTACGAATGGGTTTGGTTTGTTTTCAAACAAAGAGCACGTTTTGATATTGAAACACAATATCGAAAAGTTTCTTTTGGCGTAGATTATATATGAAACAACGAGGAGGCGATTGTTTGATACGTTTCTGCATTTTCCATTTCAATGACAAATTCAGGACGCGACGCTTCCGATTGATTTCGCAATCGTTGTTGATACTCTGTCAAGAAGGATACGTATTTAGTATCGCGGATAACGGATTTAAGTAAAGTTCCTTTGCCAAGCACAACCTCGCTTATCCAAAAAGGAGATCTATCATCCAGCGATGTGGAACGAATAACAAAACGGACTTTAGACAACGTTGTCGCGTACCGTATACGAAGAGTTCTTTCTTCCGATAACCATTGAGTCTCTTCGATTCGTTCTTTTTCTTTTTCTTTTTCGTTTTCTTTTTTTTCATTCTTGTTGTTCGTTGTTGGAATCATGTTTTTCTCGTTGTTCTCGGTTTTCTGGTCTTGAAGAGATACCGGTACATTTGAATTGAGAGGCGCGACACCAATCACAGCCGTTAACACAACGGCAAGAATCGCAAATGCAATTAACAAACACACAACAATCAAGATGGTTAGAAACATCCACACCGGCACATTCATCTTTCAGTGCCTCTTTTTTTGTTTTTTTCTTGCGCAAATAAATTTGCAACAATCAATCTTCTCTTTATTTTTTGCTCTCTGTTTGTCTTCTTTTACAAGAACGATGGGTGCCGCATGGTGTACTAGCTCCAACGGGGTTGTTGTTCCTGTGCAACTCAAACAAGATCACAGACAAGAACACGTGTTACATAAACAACCTACATATCAACGAGTTCTTCAAGATGATACGACCAAACATATTCGTCTCAGTCAACGCGAACTGGAAACCCATACACACATTCGCCTGAACTCACAATCCATACAAATTCCTTTCGTGATACCCGATGACGGATTACAAGGATTTCAATGCTTACGTCGCGCTGTCAAAGAAAAAGAGAAAGCGGACAAAGACAAAGAAAAAGAGAAAGAGACGGCACAAACACATTCCGCTACAATGAGTTCGTTTCGTTACAAAAAAGCAACAAACGAACCGAATGAACCAATTCCAAATCAAAAGGATATGAAGCAAAATCAAGATCTGTCTATCGACACAGATTTACCCCAGGGTTTACTTCAGACGTTGAATACAGCGAATACACCATCGCATCTTGCATTACCCTTTCGAACAGGGTCATCTTCACTTCGCACCAGCCGCTTTACGGCTGAATGGGAAAAATCACCGCGTAACAAGACGAACGACGATAAAGATCATCAAGAATATGACGCGGAATTTAATTCGATTCCTTCCACCCCTCGATTAGAAAACCCTTCGCGGAAAAACAAAGACAAAGCGAAAGAGGGCGATGAAATGAGTGCTAATCCATCATTGCAATCATTGTACAAAGCGAGTTGGAATGCACATGCGCAACATGGTTCTTTGGTTTCACCACGTTCTCCTTCTCCTGCTCGCACGCTTCATCCCCGGAGTCCGTCACCAACTCCACCCAAGACTCTGAATCATGGTGAACGGTTTACCCATGGGTTTACCCCTTCCATGGTTGATATGGGTTAAAAACAGCTTTGATTGCTTTTGCTTGCTTTTGCTTGCTTTTGTTTCGGCTGTCATGAAAATAAATTAAAACCCTTCACATATTGCAAAAAAAAACATGGAATGGTATGCTTGGTTAATTTTTGCGGTGTTAATTCTCACGCTAGCGTTTATCATTGTGGCGGTATACAATGCTTTAACTGGAAATCCGACAATTTACGTTAAATTTACAGAACCCTTCTTCGGCACCCTAACGGGTTTGAACGGTTCCATCATCATTACTGGTGGTTCTGATAATTATAATTGCGGAGGTGTCGGGATCTTTTGTGATCCGAATCTAGGATTGCAGTGTATGAATGGAATCTGCTCATGTGCTCAAACAGGAACGACGTTTTGTCCAAATTACGGATGTGTTAATTTGCAAACATTTACAGTGGCGTGTGGATCGTGTAATGCCACAGGATGTGCCAGTAATTCCAAATGCTGTGGTGGGGTGTGTACGAATGTCAATACAATACAAAATTGTGGCACATGTAATACGCAATGCACTGGTGCCAACCCTCGTTGCTGTGCTGGAGTATGCAAAGATTTAAATTCCGACAATCAAAACTGTGGCGCATGTTTTAATGTTGTGCCTGTCAATAGCTGGTGTTGCAGCGGCACGGTACAGGCTGTAAATGATCAAAATTGCACAGCATGTGGTGTATCTTGTCCAGCCGGATATCGATGTGATGTATCAACGCGTTCCTGCGTTCCGGGCTGTCCAACGGGTTTCACCCTGTGCAGTGGGACATGCAAAGATCTGTCTTCCGACAATTTCAATTGTGTATTTTGTGGTGCTGTATGTCCGTCCGGATCGTTTTGCCGAGGCAACGGATGCGTCAGCAGTTCATGTTCAACGGGCTCGTTTTTTACAAACGGAATCTGTGTTCCACTGAACACGAACAACAACTGTGGCCAAATAGGCCTGGTTTGTCCGTCGTTTTGTAACCCTACAGGAGCATGTAATTGTTTAACGACATTAGATTGCCCTCAAGGATACACATGTCAAAACGGAACATGTGTACCACCACCCTGTGGAGTCGGACAAGTATTTTGCGCTACGGCCGGTCCCGGTGGCGTTGGTGCGTGTGTAACGTTAGCGAACGGTGCAACTGGTGGAAAAAGTTGCGGTGCCTGCGGAATCAATTGCGCATCCGGAACCTGCGTCAATGGCAAATGCGCTTGTTCATCGACATCGCAATGTGATGTCGGCTATGACTGCATCGCTGGCTGTTGCGAACTTCATTAACAAAAAAAAAAAACAAAGACGAGATGATGTCAAAAGCAAAAAATAACAGCGAAGGACCATTTGTTTGTACCCGTCGCTCTGGCGCAATGGATTGTGAAACAAAAAGCGCTTCGGACTTCTAATCCGAAGGTTCCGGGTTCAAGTCCCGGGAGCGATATCTTTTTTACCATCCAAAAAAAAGAAGTAAAACCACACAAAACAATAAAAAAATGCTTCGCAAAGCGGTGTTTGTGTTTCTCATTGTTGCGGTCGTAATTTTGTTTAGTTTTACATTGGTTTCTTTTTCGCGACATGACACTGCTCAACGCGGTCGCCAAGGCCGAAACGGACGTCCCGGTTATACCGGTGCAAAAGGAGTTACAGGTATTGTTGGAGCCAGTGGAGCCAGTGGAGCGAATGGAGATCAGTTGAACACGGGGTTAACAGGTCCGCGTGGTCCGCAAGGACCGTTGAACAATTCTTTAACCGGACCAATCCAGTCGGCTGCATCAGTCTTCACTGGTCTTGCCGGCCCAACCGGGACAACGGGACACACCGGACGCATTGGTATACCTGGCTCCCAAACGAACACCGGTTCCACTGGTGCGTTCGGGCAAACGGGCCTGACTGGTGCCACTGGAGTTACGGGTCTGGCCGGTGTGTTGGCAGGAATGGGTTCCACCGGACCATTTGGACCTACGGGGAATTTGGGACCCACCGGGTTTGACGGTGCACAAGTGAACACAGGCTTAAGTGGCTCTCAAGGAATTACAGGAATCACTGGACCAACTGGGATTTCCGGTTCATTTGTAAATACCGGGCCCACTGGACCCATGGCATCACTCGCGATTTTAGGAATCGGTTCGCTGGGAACCAATTCAAACAGTCGAGCCATGAGTTGGAACGCCGGTCAGAAAACATTCCATTTGGAAGCAGCGACAGACTCGCATCCGGGTACAATGAGCGTTTATGATCAATCCCTTCGGGGTGAAAAATCATTCCTGATGGCCGCCGAGTTGAAAGAGGGATTCTATTCAGATGTCTCTCATTGTTTTGAGGGTACAAACGATCTTTACGTCCCAGCCATGACAAAAAGCAATATTCTGTTTGCGTTCGATCCACATTTCTCAAGTTCATTCTTTACAATTATCAAAAACGACACCATTCGAATTTTAATTCCCGGAATTTATTTGATTAGCACGACCACCGAATTCTCTTCTCCATCCAGTAACACAAATGTAAATGTCCATATTTATATCAACGGGGAACGACACGCTACACAAGGAGAACTACGCGTGAACCAAAACCCACAACGCGTAACAGAACTACTGTTTATTGAAAAACCGAGTCTAATGATCATGCAAACGAACAACATGGGAGAACATGGAGTGACAGTATCGTCATCACGCCTCTTTTTAAGCCTGATTAGTCGATTGTAATCTAAAAATTGTTTTATGTGCATGCATTTTTTTTTGTGTTTTGTGCGAGCAAATTAAATTAAATCGTCCATGATACACCTATTCCTGAAATTTCATTGTTTGTTGCCCCCCATGTTCCTCCGGCAAATAAGTCAAACTTCATGTTTAATGCACCAGTGTTCAAGATTTGAAATAATCCTGACGAACGAGCTGTCCCATTAAAGGTCGGTATAAGCCACCTGCAAACTCCGCCGGCGTTTAGGGGCGGCATCAGTCGAGTCGGAATCGTGCCTACGGGAGACATGATATCCCCAGTCCGAGTACCAGCAGCATCCGAAAAGAAGGTATACGGAAGGAAAAAACTAACCAGCGATCCAACGCGACTTATGTAAAATTGAAATGTACCACTGGTTGGTGTGATCGCGCCTGTTCCATCTAAAAACGTGGGAGTCGCAGTGTATCGTTCAACGTAATTCAACGTAAACGGTACGTATCCTGTTGTTGTATTATTAAATGTGATTCCGGTTAACGGTGAAATGACAGTGTTCACAGTTCCGGAGGCCCCTATGGTCGTCGTACCTGTGACCGTAACATTCCCACCGAAGGTTTTATCGCCTGCAAATATTTGTGTTGTTGTCGTGACGACACCACCAAATGCAGAACTTGCTGGTTGTAATTGTAACACCTGATTTGAAATGCTTGCACCGTTTGCGTTCGGAGTTGAACCAATGCCAGTAAGTGTTACGGCACCACCATTTGCTGAAGGCAAAATGCCTGTAACGTCAGTGGCTAAATTAATGGGCCCTGCGATGACATTGTTTGCCGAGGAAGACAGCTTGAGTGGTGTCCCACCTGTCGATCCAGTCAAGTTCAACAAAAACAAATTTCCAGATGACGTCACCTGCACAAATTTTGTATTCACCAATTCGCAGGTCAGAGTGCCCGGTGTTGGGGCTAAAACGATCAGCGACGCATCGATTCGCCCGCCAGTCAGCGGGCCAGGTGTGATCCCCAAAGTATCGAACAACGTTAATCCTGCAAATCGCGGGAATGAACCAGTGGCAACATCTTGTGGTAGTGACAAAAACGTCGTACGCCCGACGGTTTGCACCGCAACTTGCGTCACGGGAGCTGCTCCTGTCAAATTTTGAGACACGATATTTTTGCTGGCGTCTGTCGCTAAAAACATGTTCGCTGTTAAACCTGATGTATTGATCGAACTCGGTCCTGTCGGACCCGTGTTGGACAAACCGGTCGGTCCCGTGCTGCCTGTCGAAGCGAGACCAGTTGGGCCGGTGTTGGATAAACCAGTAGGCCCCGTGCTGCCTGTTGACGCAAAACCGGTTGGACCTGTGCTACCAGTGGAAGCGTTTCCTGTCGGACCTGTGTTTGATAATCCTGTTGGTCCTGTGATGGATAAACCGGACGGCCCTGTGACACCGGTCGCTCCAGTGTTAGACAATCCAGTGGGACCTGTGCTACCAGTCGAAGCATTACCTGTTGGACCTGTGTTTGATAATCCTGTCGGCCCTGTGATGGATAAACCGGACGGCCCTGTGACACCCGTCGCTCCAGTGTTCGACAATCCCGTTGGTCCTGTACTACCCGTCGAAGCAGTGCCTGTTGGGCCTGTGCTACCAGTCGAAGCATTACCTGTTGGACCTGTGATAGATAAACCGGACGGGCCCGTGACACCGGTCGCTCCGGTATCGGACAATCCCGTCGGACCTGTGCTACCAGTCATGGATACACCGGTCGGACCCGTCGCACCAGTGTTAGCAGCGATTCCCATTGGACCCGTTGGCCCGGTGTTGGATAATCCTGTCGGCCCTGTGTTGGATAAACCTGTCGGCCCCGTGTTGGACAAACCGGTCGGACCCGTAATGGATAAACCAGAGGGCCCGGTAACACCGGTTGGGCCAGTATTGGACAATCCAGTGGGTCCAGTATTTGATAACCCGGTCGGCCCAGTACTACCTGTTGATGCATTGCCTGTCGGTCCAGTGCTGCCTGTCGAAGCGAACCCGGTCGGCCCGGTGCTGCCTGTGGATGCAAAACCAGTAGGTCCGGTGCTGCCCGTCGATGCAAAACCTGTTGGCCCAGTGGAAGCATTACCGGTTGGACCCGTGCTACCTGTCGAAGCAAAGCCCGTCGGTCCAGTGATGGATAAACCGGACGGTCCGGTAACGCCAGTTGCACCAGTGTTAGACAATCCCGTTGGCCCTGTACTACCCGTTGAAGCGATACCTGGTGGGCCAGTACTACCAGTAGAAGCCACACCAGTCGGACCTGTGATGGATAATCCAGAGGGTCCAGTAACACCGGTGGCTCCGGTATTAGACAATCCGGTAGGTCCCGTACTACCTGTATTGGAAACTCCCGTGGGACCTGTGATCGACAAACCCGTGGGTCCGGTACTACCTGTATTGGATAAGCCGGTCGGACCCGTGTTGGACAAACCGGTCGGACCTGTGCTACCTGTTGAAGCAAAACCCGTTGGTCCGGTGCTGCCTGTCGAAGCAACACCGGTCGGGCCGGTGCCTCCCGTGTTGGACAATCCTGTTGGCCCCGTCGCACCGGTGTTAGCAGCGATTCCCATTGGACCGGTCGGTCCTTGGTTTCCTTGGCCACCGGTAGGCCCCGTTGCTCCTGTATTGGATGAGATTCCATCTAACCCTTTTTCACCTGTCGGTCCTGTGTATCCTGTGTTAGATGAACCGGTGGGACCCGTTGGACCCGTGCCGCTCGTCCCGCCGCCTGTTGACGCTGTTGCGACACCAAAACCCGTCGGTCCAGTGCTACCTTTTGCGCCCGTGACACCCGGAAACCCGCGCGGACCAGCAGGTCCCATCGGGCCCTGTGATGGCACGTTCTGATTAATAATTACGGATTGAAGTGCAACATTGGTTAAGGTAGCAACTAATATAAACGTGATTAATACTATAGAAACCCATTCAGATATCATAGTTTAGATTTTCATGTAATTCGAACCTTTTACTTTCTTTTCTTTGTTGAAACGATTTTACAAAATCCTTATTCTGGAAAACAATGATTTATTTACCCGTGATTTACCCACGGGTTTACCTACGGGTTTTACAGAACACAAAACGAAGGTAAACGAAGCGAATCAGAGTTTAGTTGTTAGGATACAACAAAATCAGCAAAAATCAAACGATGATCACGACCCGTTGGCCATCGATTTGTTGACAACCTATCGGGACCTATGATTTCGCTGTGAATAAGGTGAATGTGTTTGTAGTACATACGATCAATCCGTTCGTTGTTTGTTTTCGATGGGATCCACGTCGATTGTTTTATTGTCTTATGAGCATCATTCCATCGAAATTTGTTTAATAAATGTGAAGGCAACGACTCTTGCTCACACGATGGTCGCTTGCATCGAGCGTTATTATTGTTTTGTGATGCTACATTACACCGTTTCAACGAAATCGTTGCACTATTCCAGTCCCCTGCAAGAATCGTTGCGTCTTTCTCTGAATACTTTTTCACACGTTTCAAAAGCCATTGTGTTTCGCGATATCGTTCATCTTCGCATGTATTGTACTCTTCTGAAAACAAATGAATCGATCCGAACCACACTTTGTGTGTTCGCGCAAGTACCAATGCATTACAATATGAATTTGGTATGGTTTGTAATGCGACGAGCACAATGTTGTCGGTACTCAAAATACACATCCCACCAGGATGCCATGCTTTAGGATTACATTTCATGTTGAGTCTCTTTGCCAAAAAACGAAGATCAGACAAAGACATAATTTCCTGCGCAAGGAGCACATCAGGATTTACCACTTTTAAAATGGTTATCATATTCTTGACACGAGAACGCCAGGCTGCATTTTTTGAAAATCGTTTCCTTAACAAATTGTTAAAATTGAATGAAACAACACGAATCATTAATGTGTGCTGACGATTACTTTTTATGCGTATCGTCTTTCACCGTGCAAAAATCGGGTTGAATTTGAAGAAATGACGTTTCTTTATCGTGCAAAAATGACGCCAACGAGTGTCGAAGCACCGCGTCCGGTGTGAGATTGTACGCTTGTATCATTTCGATGTAATCGCGATCAAGATCATTAGCCAAAAAAACGGACCCTAACCAAAACGATGTGCTCATCATGGCAATTCGACATCGATCGTTCATGGCGGTCAAATAGGCCTTCACTTCTCGTTCACGAAGCGCTTCATCCGTTTCGAATTCACCACCAAATATTTCTTTTGAGAGCATTTTCAAATGCGGCCGCATGTGGTCGGTCACAAAATTCCATACTTTTGGATCATTGTCGCCGAATTGTTTGCGAGCGGAAAACACCGCACAACGAAATTCGGTTTGGGCCGCCGATAAACAGGCTTGTTGAGACGTATTCCACCACGTCTGATTGTTTTCGTCTTTGTCTTTAGAATTTTTTACGTCCTGATGGCTCATCTATAATCACATACACAAAACAAAAGAAACAACAAAACACAAGTAAGCGAAACGTTTTTTTTTTGTAAAAAAAATGGAAACGAAAGCAAAACAAACGATTATTGAGAAACCAAACACGCCACAATCCGATGTGTTTGTTCAAGACTATCGTATTCTTTTGAAACCTTCATCGTTTCGGTATACGCCCTTTGAAACGATCCCCATTCTGAATCTCGCCGAATATCTTGGAAATGTTCTGTTGAAGACATTTCACCAAGAACCGGTTGCTTGATATGAAATCGACGATAAAAACATTCATCCATTGACCCACACATTTCAAGGGGTGTCAGTTCCTTCAATCTCGATCGTTGAGTACTTGTGCCGCCTCATTCGGTATTCCAATATCAGCGCAGAAAGTCTTGTATTGTCTATCATTCAAATTGCAAAACTAAGAATCCTGGTGCCTGATCTTCCGATCACTCCAATGACGATGCACAGATTAGTACTAGCAAGCTTGCTTCTGGCATCCAAGTATTGGGATGATCACCGACTGATCGACAAGCATTATGCGATTCTGGGGGGAGTGGAGATGCACCAATTGAAAATGCTTGAACTCGATTTTTTCTTTCTCATCGAGTTTGATTTGATGGTACCGGCAAACGAATACAGCGCAATCCTTGTCAGTATTCTTCAGCGGGACATGAATTTATTCGATACCATGAGCAACATCTTCCATGCACAAAGTCTAAGGCAAAGCAACAAAGAAATCGTACACCATGAGATGATTGATGAAGACGGTAACGATGAGAAAGAGAAAAACGATGACAAAGAGAAAAACGATGACAAAGAGAAAAACGATGACAAAGAGAAAAACGACGCAAACCGGACGAACGACAAGAAGAAAGAGAAGGAAACAAAAGATACGAAAGAAACAAAAGAAACAAAAGAAACAAATGATTTCAAAAAATTGACAAGATTGGGAGAACAAAAACAAACCACGTTCGACACGTCAAGTCCTGTGACGTGCGGTTGTTTTGGTTAGCATCATGCCTGTTTTGTTTTGTCCAATGCAGGAAAGACGATAGAAAAAATTACTAAAACGTGTGATGCATGATACGTGCTTTACCCGCTGCTTTCGTTTCATTTGCCTTCTGTGCACTATTTGCTGCGTTTGTTTGTTGTATTATTCTGTCACGAAACAGCGAAATTACTGAATCGCTTACTTCGGATATTAACCAAAAATTCCACAGATCCACAATGTGATTACGAAAAGAAGGACTTCGTGGGTGAACAGAAGTTATTTTGGAATACAACAGCGCAGATGTTTGTTCTGACAAAGTTATGTTGTAATTGTATTGGTTTCGCTCCAAAAAGGAATGATCCCGCAAATAATTCAACAAAATCAAACACCGAAAACACAGCAAGCGCATTCTGCGATCCCGTATTAAAGCATGGCCGCTGAAAAGGTGGACCAAGGCAGTTCTGCCATGATTGTCGAAAACGATCAACCTCAAGACAAAAAAGAAGACGACAAAGAATGCCATACGCCAAAAGCCAAAGTTCCTTCGCGTCAACCACCCCCTGCTCCTGTACGCCAACGGGCAGTGTTTCAGCCTCGTGCGGTCAACCACAGGGTCAATCGTCGTCTCTTTGCTGATGAAGACAACCATGAAGACGACGACAAAAACAACAGTGTGCCGTCATTGATTTCTTAAGAAAGGTACATACAAAACAAAAAGAACAAAAAGTTTAGTGCGGCATGTCATTGTCATTTGTTTCATCATTGTATTGTTTGTGTTTGTTGTGTTTGTGATCGTGAACATCGTTGGTGTCATGCACATCTTTTGGACGAAGATCGTTTTCTTTTGAGCGAGGTTTGGTTATTTCGGGATGAAGCGAAGACAATGACAATAACGGTTTGGGCGTTTTGAATCGATTTGACATACGAAGGGATAGATCGGGTTGTTGTACATGCTTTGTTTGGTTATAACTTCGTAATAATTGTTCGATCGAGTGTTGGCGTGCCGCTTTTTCCTGTTCCTCCTTTTTCTTCTGTTCGTCCTCTGCTTTGATTTGAAGATTTCTTTGCGTTTCGCGTTGTCGATCCAGTTGGGAAAACAAACAAATCAACTGCCAAGGTTGTGGCATCTTTTGCAACCGAACCGATAAATCACTTTGTAACGTGTGGATCGCCACTTCAGAAGGAGCATGGCCACCACCCGCCGCACCTCCACCATACACGATATTCCACCGATGAAAATCCGCTTGTGGTTGTTTTGACCGGTCCATGGCGTCCTGCACATAAAAGACCAACAACACACACAAATCAAACGTTTTTTCTTCTTTTTTTTGACTTTTAAAATTGCAAAAAACACCCTGCTGTTTGTTTGTAGGGGTCAGAAGACAACCATGGAAGTTTCGGTGTCCAATGACGACGGCAAAGCGACGGTGTTGGTATCGAATGAGGACCGCAAAGCAGCGGTCAGATTACTCGAAGATCTTCATTCGATCCACCGTATGTACTATTCCTACACTAAACGATTTGCGCCGGTTTCTGAGATGGAGGCATTCTTGTTTGACCACAAGTCGTGGCCATCGGGCACTACAACTCGGATAGACCGGGAATGTCTCAATTACGATGCCTCGCTAACGGATGTTCACATTCCTGCCCTCAAACACATATGTCGGAGAATATTTACAATGAAGCTCTCTGATTATCAACCATATGATCAAACGATGATTCAAAATTTTATTGCTTGCAGGTGGAAAAGTGCGGTCATCGATGCCATGTTTGAATTGGCGCCGGAGTTTCCGCAATTTATTGATTTTGATCGTGTCGATCGTGATGGATACTCGCTTTTGTGGCGAGCAGTCGACCAGGCGAATCCAAATTGGGTTCGTATCTGTGCTTCGAAATGCAGCAGCCACACATTGTGCGCACCCGTCATATCGAACAACAATCAACTCAAAGGTCAACCATTAGTTCAGGTGGTAGCGGCTGCATGGCGAGACGGAAACCAGTTGCAGCTCCAAGTTACCGATGAACTATTAGCACACGCACATGATGACGGATCACGTTTCAATCTCTTGGAATTTAATTATGTTGAAAATGCTGCCCGTGCAGCGGTTTATGATCGAACCGAATTGATCGGTGCCATACGAGACAAGATCAAAGTCAAAACGGAACGACAAATGCGTTACCGAATCAAACACCTTTGCCAAACATTTGAATCCTTTGTATCGTTAGGCGCGTTCCCTTCTGTGCTCGCGGAACTCATGATGCAATATGTTTTTCTGTTCCTGCTGTAAATGATTTTAAAAAAAAACAGAAGACAAAGAAGCAAATGATTAACAACCTGCACAATTGTCGCGAACTTCGGTCGCATAGATGCGAAGCAAACACGCACCACTTTTTTTGCAACGAATTCGAATGTCAACGAGTTCTTCGGGTGTTTCACATGCATGATCATCAAGAGGTGCCAATTCGCCTTTGTTGCAGTAGGCAATCTCAATTTCCTTCTTCATTTCTGCGCGTTGTAAAACAGCGAGCAGATGCTTTCTTAGAGCTTTATATGCCAAAGTGCGATAGAGTCGGCGTCGATTGCGCCATGACATTAATTCCGGTTCAAGATGCCCCCAGCGCAACTGTAAAGGAACTTTTGACGCAATCATCTGAGAATTACCAACCATTGAGAAACATGAATTTCCATATCGGTCGGCGCATTCTTTGTTCAAGTGTTCGTCTCTCCAAAGAATTGTTGACAAAGCACGATCCAGCGTTGTCATCGCTTTTTGAACTGATATTTTCGACCGCGGTTTTGCATGAAAACCGTCGTGCTGATCTTCATCGGAATCGAATGTGTAAGATCCTGTCTGGGCCTCAGTTTGTTTTGTATCATCCGCGTTTTCATTATAATCACAAACCATACGAAAGTGAACGCATGTGGAATTTTGATGGCCGGGATCGGAATCGTTCCACAACTGATACTCCATTGGCTTTGCATAAACAATAGATGGAGCAAATTTCATAATATCTTTTAAACGATTTTCTTCTGTATTGTATTTGTCAACACGATATCTGGCCCCCAAGTAATACTTGGGATTGGCTTTCTTTAAGCGATCCATGACATCTGAAACATGATCCTCATCGTTCACGGCAGTCTTCCAGCGAACACCAATAGCGTCTTCGATCGCGTTGAAATGGCCGATGGGGGAATCAAAGAATTGGGAAACAAGGGCTCGTAAGGCCAATTGCAAATGGCTGATATAGTCGACAATAATTGATTTTAAAGATGGTATCAGAACCGAGGGAAGGGAATGTATGAGTGGTTTTCGTGACTTGTACAACGTCATATCGTAGTTTGGTTGTTCTACATCATCTTTTTCCGAATCACTCTTCTCGTGTTTCGATTGATTTTCTAACGAGGGACGAACGGCGCACGCTGCGGCAGCCATCCTCTTTTTTTCTTTTTTTTCACTTAAGCGGAACGAAAAAAATTGCAAATACAAACGTTACAACAAAAAACGTGAAGATGACAAGGAGCGACGCGGTGTGGCTTCTGGTCATCCTGTCTTGCTGGTTCGGAGTCGTTCTGGTAACACAGTCGGACGATAAAGGTTTTGATGTTTCACACAAAGCATTGGCAAACCAACGCATTGCAAATCGTTCCAACTATAAACAAAAACAACCGCCATCTGAAGAACAACAACCGCCATCTCAAGAACAAGCGCGTATCGAGGAAATCATGCATTACTTATCATTCGTTCGCGATTCATGGCATACTGCCTGTATTGGATCTGAACGGCATCACAACGTAACGGTTCACATCCCTTTGATTGACGCTTGGTGTGCCCGATGGAACAGCATTACGATTGGGTTTTCCTCGCGACCCGAGTTATTGCTAAAGCTCCGGTACAAATCGGTGGATTATGTGGTGCACCCGTCAATCGGGCCGTCACGCGCTGTCTTGGCACTCTCTTTGCCGGGAGATCCATTGAACATGTTTAAATGCTCATCCCTCACAGTCTCACTATTGCGTACCTTGTGTTTGCGTGACTCTGGTTCAGTCGACTATGACTTTTATTTGTAAAGAAAGCGATTGCTCTGCACCACACATACTTCTTTCTTTACTTTTTGTCTTCTCATTTTTTGGGTGTATGTGTTGTGCGATGCACGGTTAGGCGGTGGTGTGTATGGGTGTGTGCGTAAAATGAACCGTTTTTCTCCAAAAGATCAAGACACACCGTTCTGCATTCAAAGCGGGTGCTGATGCAAAGTACAACAAAGACCTCAGTTCCTACTTGAAAGCAAACAAAAGAGTGACGACCAACCTGAAGAAGACAGGCAGTTGCCTCGATAGTTTAGTGGTAGAATACGAGATTGTGGCTCTCGTGACCTGGGCTCAATCCCCAGTCGAGGCATTTGTTTTTTGTTCTCTTCCTGTTTTGTCTGTCTCTCTGGGCAAAGAAAAATTCTTTTTTAAAACAAAGTGATAGATTCTGGATATCCGATGCAAGACCAAGTCGAATCGTACTCGCAGGTTCTTCGATTCGCTCGGAAATCGACATTGATTTTGGCAAAGTACTTCAACAATGATTTGTGCAACGAAATCACATCCTGTCTTGTGGAGCAGTTTGTAGATGCTTTTCTTCTCACCTACGGTTGCATGTGGAATGGTGACATGGAAATCTTTTTAATACATTCGAAAGAAGAACTCGTGTCACATTTTCTCAATCAGCATACCATTATGAAGGACTACCGTCTGGACACCACATCAACCGAGTGGTTCTTAACTGTTCAGTGCGTAAAAAATGATCACATTGTGCATTTCAATGAACGAGCAGTGTCTTTTAATTTCCGAGGATACGGCACAGCAGAACAAGCGAATGATGTGCTGGCATTACAAGAAAAAATTGATGATTTGCCTAACATTCGGAAACCCGGGGGTAAACCCGTGGGTAAACCCAACGAAAATGATCAACAATTCTTTATCATTAAACACTATTATTGGATGCCATTGCGAAACCCGAAAACAGGCGAATGTAACAACTGTGGTGACGAAGACTGTAATGGAGAAGAGTGTGGAGAATTGTGGCTCAGCAATAACAGGTGGTCACGTGACTAAGACGATTTGTATTTGTTAAAAAAGTTTTGTTCATGCACATAAAACAAAACACAACACACGTTCAGCGACAAAGACAAAGACGACATTATACATAATAACAGTTGCCATCGCTGTCAAATTCAATTTCGCGAATTTCGTTGTAGTGCAAAATGATCTCTTGCTTTAGGTTCTTTCGAATGTAATTATAAGGATTAGGAAGCACAACTGTTTTTGTTGTGAAGTACCGTTTTGGTTTTTTAGCGAGTTCGAGTTCGTACTTGCAACGAGTGACGATTTCGATCGCCGTTTTCACGAGACTGAGTAGATCTTTGTGTTCTGGAAGGTTCAGTTCTTCAAACGCATCGGACCGGACAGTCAGCAATGATTCATGCAAAAACGAAATGTCGTTGATCCACATCCACACGGCGATTCGCTGTAAATCGTGTTTTCCTGAGAAGTGTATTTCTTTTTGCAGATACCGAACAATGCATTTGTAATCAGCATCAGCTTCAATGACTTTGAGATCACGGACACACTTGCGATCTTTGACAACATCCGGAAATTGAGACATCAGGAGGGCGAGTTGAGATGGTTCTGCGAGTGCTTTGGGTTGTTGTTTTTCTTTTTGTGGTTGTTCGGAAGCAGAATGGACTTGGGGATTGCGGACGTTGTTGGTGTCCGTTGTATCACATTTTGGTGCAGCAACTGCAGCTCCAATGGATCCTAACGGATCGGTCGATGCCATTTGTGTATGACGAACACCTGGAGACGAACCTTCAGCTGATGGGGTGGAAACCTTTGATTCAGCCACAGGATTCCTTGCACCAATCATGGACATTGGGCTGGAATCGAAACTCTGCCCGGTTTGCTTGTGCTCTTTGACTTCGCTTGTTTTTTGACTGGCCGACTGTTGCTGAGACGGTTGGGGCTGTGATCCCACGTGCTCCCAATCATCCTGATCGGTTTTGTTCGTCGCGTTGCTCATTATCGCTTCCCCGATAGGATAGGTTCTCGTGGAAGATTTTTTGGAAAGTTTAAGGGATGTCAAATTTAGAAAAAAAACGTTGCTTTTCGCTGACTGAGAAAAAAAAACACAAAAAAACGCATTTTAACACAACGACTGAACCTTCGCCGCAATCGTCGTCACCAATTTGTCCCGGCTCACCTCCTCTTCCTTGTTCAAGGCCATGTCTTTCAGTTTCACTGTGTTTGCCTGGACTTCTTTCTTTCCAATAAAGAGAACGAACGGAATGGCGAGTTCCACCGCTTCTTGAATCTGCTTGCGCGGTTTGGGATTCGTATCATAGCTGAATTCAGTAGCGATTCCCGCTTTCCACAATTCGGCCGCGATTTTTACCACTTCGGCGGTGTATTCACCACCGACTTTGCCAATGTACACCAGAGTTTTGCTTTTGCGTGTCGTTTTGGCTTTCTGCTTCAACAGGGCAAAAATACGTTCAATACCAATGGAAAAACCCACCATATCCACCGAAGCCGGGTCGTCTTTGCCAGTAATACGGTTGCGAATGTCGCGAAACATATTGTCATAACGGCCACCCCCACCGACCGCTCCTTTCGGGATTTCGTGTTTGCTTTCCAAGTCGTCCCATTCATCAGTTTTGTTGTTTTGTTGTTCTTTGTTGTTGTCTTTTGGGTCCTTTTCCTTGTTGTCTTTCTTTTCCTTGTTTTCCTTGTTTTCCTTATTGTTGTTGTTTTCCTTCACATCTTTGTTTCCTTGGTTTCCAGCATCCATAACCGGCGCACCCGTCAAAAACGCTTCCATGATCATGCCCGTGTAATAGGAAAGACCGCGAGCCAATGACAAGTCAAACGAAATCACATCCATGCCACCCATGGCAACCAAAAAACCAAATACCTGTTCCAATTCAGCCAGACCTGTTTTGGCCATTTCATTCGCCATAAATGCTGCATCTTGTTTCAGAGTTTTGACCACCATATCCGCATTTCCGCGTAAATTCACAAAACGAGCCAAAATTTCAATGGAGGCATCCGTGACATTGTTGTGTTTCAACTTTGCAATGGCATCACTCCATGTCACTTTGTCGAGTTCGTCGATGATGGAACAGACTTTGCGAAACTTTTCAGACGGAATACCAGCGATCGCAATCATCCCGTCCAAAATTTTACGCGAATTCACTTTTAACACAAACGGCCCCAAATCAAGCGTCTTTAAAATGTCACGGAACGTTGACAGGCATTCGGCATCGATGAGGCGCGGCATTTGGTAGTTTCCGGCCACATCATAATCGCATTGCCAAAACTGGCGAAAGCGACCGGCAGATGGCTTATCCCGACGAAACACAGGGCCCATTTGAAGGCGTTTCATGGATTGTTTTCCGTGTTGAAGCATGTAGCGTGCCAATGGTACGGTCAAATCATAACGCAACGCCAAACGTTCCTTGTTTTCCGCTTCGACTTGTAAGTGATAAATGAGCTTTTCGTCTTCACCATACTGACCGATGAGGATTTCGATGCGTTCCATGTTCGGGGTATCAATTTCCACGGCACCTCGAGTTTGAAAGATGGATTTGATGGTTTTGATTGCCTGCTCACGGACAAGCATGTCTTCGGGATGCAGATCACGCATACCACGCGGACACGCAACTCGACCGCCACCGACTTGCTTCATCAGTTCTTTGTGGTCGTCGAGTTTCGTTTCGCTGAACTTGGGCTTCGCATTGTCTTTGTCTTTGTCTTGAGACATGGTTTTGGGGAGACGTGTTCTGGATGTGTGAAAAAAAAAAAGTTTCCTGTTTTTTTATTTAAAACAAACATGAACGACCAAAAAGGCAACCAGCGCGTCCGATGGCCGAAAACCAAGGAAGATGGTATTTTGTTATTAAGAGCACATGATTGGTTACGACAGCAAAAACCCATTGCCATTCACAAAGTCTTGGACTTGGTGGGTTGGACATCCGACACGCAAGTCATTGATTGGCATAACTCCTGTTCGGAAGAATTTCGTCAACAGCATCCTCTGACGTGTTGGACATCGGAGGCGAAACAAGAATTGTACGAACAAAACACCATTCGCGTTGTAACTCCGAGAATGGATAAATTGTTCAATTGGTGGGTCGTGTACAATTGGACTCTTGAGGAAACCGTAGGATGGATTTGTTATGCATTTCCAAACTTAAAAGCCAAACGCAACGAAATACTTAAACACAAAGAATTGAATGGAAAATATCTTTTAAACACAAAAAAGTTCGAAACAACGTGGTTTCGTTCAATTGGTGCTACACAAAAGAACGTTACCGACTTTCAGCGGTCTGTTTCAGACTGGCAGGATAACATGTTGCAAACATTTGAATTTGGGTTTTCAGAATTGAATCGCTTTCCGCTCGTGTTAGAAGATGGAATGCAATCCATTTTAAACAAGAAGTACGATGCGTTTGATCCACCGGTTGGCGATGGTCAATGTCAAGTGCGAGCCGCTCAAAACGCTGTATTTTTAAATGACGACAACATAAAACAACGTTGTGTCCAATATGGTTATTATTGGCATTCGGAAATGAATGCTTTCGATAAGTTCCGGTGTTCACCACGACATTTTGATATAGAATACATTGAAACGGATACGAAAATTCATTATCTTTTGTGCTGCTATTTGTTAAGCATTGGAAAAGAAACAATGAGTCAAAAAGCAAACGAAGGCAAGGAAAAAGAGGCGCAAAGCATTTCACAGGCCCTTATCACCAACACAAAAAAGTTTGCGAACGCGTTAACAAAAAATGATCTTCATGATGCAGACAATGCCTTGAAAGAAGCCGAATTCATGATTCGAATCTTGCGTGATTATGTTTCGCGACAATCGATTCGGTTTCTTCGACAATCGGTGAAAGAAATGCTTCGAAAAGATCGATATTCCATCTTTTCGTGGTGGACACCTGAACGAGCGGAAACCATTTTCACTGGTCATTTGGTGGCGTATGTTCGTGGTGGGTGGCCAAGCGTGCCTATGTTTTGGTCATATGCCACTCTTTTGGAGCAGTTGTGGACGAACACGCCAATTATAATTAAAACATCAACTGGGCAAACCCAGTACCTGAATGCAACATTTCAGGACAGACACAAGCACACGACTGCTGCATGGATGATCGAAGGGTACACACGACAAAAACGAAAAACACACTTTACAGTCGACCATCTTCTGTTTAGCGCGGCGGACCATCCACAATATCCTGTAGAAACACATTCTGAGGTACATCAAAAAGCGTTGAAACAAACGGATGAACAACTTTTAGCGGCAATCAAACCGGCGTTTATGGAACATCTAAAATCGTATTCGTTGCCGCGGGATTTACTTCTCGATTTGGTCTCCATGCAACATATGGCAACGGAGAAACCAGAATCCAAAACGATTTTGACACCGTATGAGATGTATCGGGTCAAGGCAGCAAAAGCGGGCTGTAGTTTTGCAAACCCAGAAATGCTGGTCATTCAACATGTCTATGTTGGACATGTGCATGACTTACTGATGGATGATGATCTTTTTGGTCATATATTAAATCCTGACGTGAAATCATGCATTGTGTCGTTTTGTTGAGAATAGGGTAAATGCTTTTCGATCAGAAGAGAAACGAAAAGAACTGACATGAGCTTATGCTTATTCGTCATCGTCCATCATCTGTTTCATAAAAAAAGACAACACTTGAAGCATTTCCAAAAAAGAAGCGTTTTCGTACCTTTTCGATGGCAGCTTTCGCTTTCTCTTTCGCGGCGCGACGGTGAGACGTGCGGTGTGCGGTCTCGGTCACCACTCGATCGCCTATGCAGGACAGAAAAAAAAACAAAAAAACAGTGTCAGAGACGAGCTGTCAGAGATGGCATACCCATGTCGAAATCATCATCTTTGACGTCGGACGTCGATTTGTGGATTTTGACGACTTGACCGTCTTTGTCGAACTCGACGTCACTCACACGACCTGAGGTATCCAACACAGGGAACGTCTGCTTCTCATCGTTCTGTTCATCAGCTTCGAACGGCGACACCAAATCCAACTGTACCCAATCGGTGTTCAGCGGGATGTGCGTGTTACCGTTACACACGCACTTCGGACAGAGTGCCGCGAACGATGGCCCACCCCACGACAGGTACCACGCATGGGCACAGGGCGGGTGCACACGATCACCGCAGCCCACACACTCGAAGGCCGCCACGCCTTCTTTGCGACGACACTGCACACAGTGCTTTTTTTGCGTGTGTGTGTGGTGGGTAAACCCGCGGGTAAACACAAGAAGACACACGAAAGACCCGAGAGATGAGAGTGTGCAATAGCGAAGGAAAGAAAGACAAGCGACATACCGGATTGCGTTTGGTCGTTTTCTGAATCGACTGAATGCGCTGTACGATGCTTTTGACCGGTACGTCATCGAACGTCTGCCCGATGTAACTGACGCAAATGAAGCAGAGCGTCATGACGCTTGTGGAATTAGGGTCTTCGTCGTTCAATACACACTGCACCAAATCACCATTCAACATTGGGGGCTGTGCGGCACCGCACTGACAGCGACCATCTTTGGCCAAACCTGCTTTTGCGATGATTTGATGAATGAGCGCGAGACGACCCATGAGCTTGCCGAACTGACACACCAGTTGCAATCGCTCCTGTGTCCACTCCATGATGGTCTCAGCGCCGCCTTTGAACATGATCTTTGGGTTCGAAACGAGCTTTCGACCCGTGCACATGCGATTCGCAGTGGAAGAGGCAGCCCGTGCGGGGGCAGAAGAAGCGGATTCCACACCGTGTTTCTGATCCATCTTCTTCCTTTTCATCGACATCACAAGAAGCGGATGAGAACACGCTTTCTTTCTTGTGCGCATCAGTTCTGCGTCTTCGGGTTTTGTGCAGCATACAGAATAGCGTGCATTTTTGGATGATGACGTGATGACGTCAGCACATCAAAAAAATCCGAGTCTTCTTTTTTTGCTGATCTTTTTTTTCAGATGTCAAGCAAGACGAACGAATCCAAACTCGTCATCAATGACCTCAAACAGAAAACAAACAACGCAATGACGGATTACTTTGATTCTGTAGTTTCAAAACGAACAGAAACGCAACTTTTAAAAATCTTTGACAAAATGAAATGGGTGTTGATAGAAACCACATCAGGTAAAACAAGAAAGATACAACAATATGGTTTTTATTATTAAAATTTGGTTTTGTTTTGGTGATGTCATAACATCGATCAATGCAAATGTCTTTTAATTTAAGCAACCATGGCGGAAACTCTTCTGCTGTCGTCAATACATTTCTGTCGTGATAGCTGTCAAGCGATTCTCAATGTATCTGAGTGCGGTGAAGGAATTTCTGCTCACATCGATCATCCCAATTTTGGCGAATGCATTGCATGTATGACGTTCGATTCCGGAGCTGACATTGTTTTTACGCGTGAAACCAAAAATAATGATAAACAAAGCCAGGACATGTATGCATTGTATACATGCGCGCGGTCTCTATATGTAATGACGGGTTCGGCGCGCCATGAATCGACACACGAGATGAAACCAGATCAATATGATACAGTCGAAGGAGCACGCCGAAAACGAGGACGACGAATGTCCGTGACGTTTCGTGAAGTTAAAAGTTTTTGGTTGTTTTAACGTGCGAACAAAAAAAAGGACAAAACAAAAAAGTGAACACGAATAAGATGTCAATCGATGGTCGATTGCAAGCAGTTAATGTACTGGCCAGTGGCTTCTGTACTAAAGATATTGCTACGGCAATCATCTACAACAAAGACAACTCGTATTCTCAACGACGATTGACGCAACAACAATTAGAGCCTGGACTCTATGAAGCAGAAGTTAGATTACGACACCGTGGATTGTTTGCAGCATTGAAGGCATTCCACAACGCAAGTTCAGAGGCCCAAGCTGCTGTGATCGATGCATTGATGAATTTCAACCAATATGACCTGTTGAGATTTGTCATGACAGGCAAATTGTTTTCCCGATGCACAACCGCTCACACCGTGTTTGTGCTTGTTATAATGAATTGGTTTTGCCAACATCGACCCGATATCCAAGTTCAATATATTATTCCGCATGATTGCGATGCGTTTGTTGTGCCGTTATTTGCCGTAATTGCCCAACAACGCGTCCATACACCTCATCATCCTTTAGTGCGCAAATTAGTGGAAATGACAGAACCCTCTCACGTTTGTGGAACTGTCGATCTCTGGCTCGTCCTCCAAAAGTCTGAATTGAAGGAGGCGGAAAGTTGGATTTCACTACTTGCACAGTACGCCAACGACGATGGTTCGGGTATCTTGCTCTCTCCCATTCCCATTCCGTCACTCATCATGACTCAAGACCCGTTATGGTATCGTTTGTCCAAACTGGTTCATTGTAAAGAAAGCAACGAAGATGATCCAATTAAAGCAATAGGCCTAGATATTCAAGCGCAGTTGTCACGCGGAATCGATCGGCGTCGACAATACAGCAAGTGCGTTGATGCTACACTGGCTTCTGTTTTGTTCGTTGCATTACCGGTTTCTGCTCTGATTTCAATCGTGTCATCTTTCGTTCCGCGCGCATTGTGTTAACGTTTTTTTTTATTTGTCGATGGCAACACCAACAAATGTGGGGAATCGTGGTATTTTATCTTCGCTCAATTCCTGAAATTGAACTGTAATTAGTGTTCCGAGAGGCAATCGTTCATTCAGTTCGCGCTGAACATCCGTAAGTCCCGACCCGACTCCAAACTGTTTTCCATCTTTGGTACGACACAGGTATCCGCCCAGTTTGCCTTTAAATTTGCCTTTTCCGTCCACATAACCAACAATTTTAAATTCATCACGCGCGAATGATTTAACTTTGAGCAGTGTTTTGGAACGCTTTGGTTCATATAAGGACTTGGGTGCACGCAACATCAATCCTTCAGCGCCCTCATTTTCCAATCGTTTAAGATGATCCAACACATGTGTTTTTCCTTCGCAAACACTATGAGGATGGACGATGAGAAATGGATATTTTGCTGTATCAAACGTTTGAATAATCTTGAGACGGTCTTCAAAGGGCAGTGGAGACGATGGAACATCAAAACAATGAAATTTCAATGTATTCCATTTCTCATTGGACGAACTGGAACGAACAATCGATGTTATGGTTTGAAATTGTCCCCGTGATGAAAAAAGCTCACCATCCAAACAAACGTGTGGAGGCATTTGTTTTAATACGAATTCTGGAGCTGGGAAGCGGTGACCGAGCCGACTGTAAAAATGCTGTCCGTCCCAATACGCACGCAAACCGTCCAACTTCTCGGACATCCACCAATGTGTTGGATCATGTTTTGTATGGTCCCAGTTATACGCAAGTAAAAGCTTCACTGGTTTCTTGCTCCGCTTTGCCTGATCTGACTTCTGCTTTTTTTCAATTTTACCCGCGGGTTTTTCATGATTGACATCCAAGCATGCCTTGCGTTTTTTCACATTCAGTTTTTGTTCGTTTGCTTCCATTGGTTATCCATTTTCTTTGCAACCAGTTTCTTTGCTGTGTTTAAAAGGCGCGAAAAAAAAAGCAAAAGATGGGTTTGGTGGTGTCTGTCGTACCATCTCCGATGGTATTGAATCCCATCCGTGGTTGCATTCTTGAGTATGCCGGACTTTCGGCACGCTGTTATGATGTTATTCGTTCTCTTTCGACATCATCTGATGATCGGCGGTACACGGAAGCGCTAACGGCGCAGTGTACAATACCAAGCCAGGTTTACCAAGAACACTGTCAGCGACTCATTGAATTTTGTTCCAAATTGAAGTTACCCATGAAGATTGTTGGATCTTTGTCACAGGGGACTGCGATACCGTCATCCTGTAAGGATTGTAATGACTCGTCTGATATCGATATTCTTGTGCAAGTGGAGTCGATTACTCTGAACCCCAATACACCGCGCAAAGATTGTTTTGCAAATTCTTATTCCAATATGGCAGCGATCCCGGAGGATGCTCCCTTTTCAGAACTTCTGGGCGATGTCCAGGTCTCGTTCTCCACCGCCAAACGCTTTCTTTTACAACGTCTTGATGAACACAAAGGGCAGTACACAATAACCCCCACGTCATCGGGATACGTTTTGCAGAACAAAACAACATCTTTTGTCTTGGACGTGTTGCCAGCGATAAAAATCGATGACAACACTCATTTAGTTCCACATGAATATGCTGCGTTCTGCCGTTTCGTTCGTCATCAAGAAGTCGCGAAATTCTTCGCGTCTCTTGATCAACATTACGACGGTGCACTCATGTACATTCGGTTTTTCAAAGTCGTCAATCGTGCACTCGCATGGGGCCTGCATTCATTTGGTATTGCGTCGGCTTGTTATCACGTCGTGTCGAAAATGGATAAACAGGCCTGGAAGACGTTTACACCGAAAGTTAAATTCCAACAAATTGCAATGGCAATGTCAAAATTATTTAAACAGAACGGAACTTTGATTCCACGTGTCAATGCGAAAGGGAACTGTTACTTCAAATGTGACAATCTTAGTCGTGTATTCTGCGATCTACGTTTTTTGTCTGAACTGTAAAATACAGGTAAGAAGAAGAATACTTAAGAAAAAAACAGAACTGAGTTTTGTTTCATATAAATGGTTGCGAATTGGGTTAATGTTGTGCTTACGACGCTTATCCTAGTTGGCGTCATTATCACTGTCGCCTTGCAATCGGTCATTATCAATCAAGGAGGCACAACAGGGCCGATTGGCCCAATCGGACCGCGAGGATTTCCTGGGGTAACTGGTCCCAAAGGAGCAACAGGTATCGGGGTCGCAACCGCGTCGACAGGAGGCGGTATTAGTGGCACGGGCGCAACAGGTCCGACTGGTGTATCCGTAACAGGGCCAACGGGCGCTCAAGGCGCCAATGGAACCGCTGCCAATACGGGAGCGACCGGACCAACGGGTTTTGCTTCGACTGGAAACACCGGACCAACAGGTGCATCGTCCACCGGATTGACGGGTGTGACAGGAAGCACAGGACCGTCCGGCTTATCGATTACGGGTCCGACTGGGTTGTCCAACACAGGAAGCACTGGCGTTACTGGTCCCACCGGTTTTGCTTCGACGGGAAGCACTGGCGTTACCGGACCGACAGGGTTGTCCAACACGGGAAGCACTGGCGTTACTGGTCCCACCGGTTTTGCTTCGACGGGAAGCACTGGCGTTACCGGACCGACAGGCTTTGCTTCGACGGGAAGCACCGGCGTTACAGGTCCCACCGGTTTTGCTTCCACAGGCAGTACAGGTCCGTCAGGTTTATCGATTACCGGTCCCACTGGCTTTTCCAATACCGGACCGACCGGCCCAACCGGTTTATCGAACACCGGGCCAACAGGCATAACGGGCCCCACAGGTTTATCAAGCACCGGCAGCACAGGCCCCACCGGACCCTCTGCGATCAACGTAGCAAAAACGATTTTTATTGATCCCACGTTTGGCAATGATACAACCGGACGACCCTATCGCGAAGATTTACCATATTTAACATTGTCTGGAGCATATGCCGTGGCTTCGGATCTTGATGTTCTTCAAATTCGGCCAGGCACGCTATCCATCAATCAATTTGTTGTTTCCAAAAACTTATCCATCATCGGATCAGGCAGAAGTTTTCTTAATGGATCAACTTCTAATACAACATTATCGTCTTCCAACAACACAGGTATCGCCTTAACACTGGCAGGTACATCAAATCTCCAAAATTTAAGAATATTGGGTACTCCTAATAACTTCTCTGATGTCTATACAGCAGTAAAACTCACGACTGTCTCTGCAGTGTTAAACAACGTGGAAATTTATGTGACACCAACTACCGCTGGGTCGACCGGTCTTTTCAGCACCACAAACGGTGTAGAATGTTCTTGGCTTGCTTCAACAACGGTACCGCAGCCCAACTTTATTAATTCTGATGTTTCTGTCAATCGACTTAGTGGTTTCGGGACTGTTCGCGGTTGTTATTGTCCAACGGGGGCTACGGTCTACGCAAATAACAGTCAATTTGTCGGGTATTCAAGCTTCGGTAGCGCGACAGGTATCTTTATCGGTTTGGAGACCAACACAGGTGCCATTTTTTATGCCGATAATTGCACATTTCGAAGTACGTATGCAACATCGGCGCTGTTCAACGCAACCGATATCAAACCAGTCACCAGTTCATCGATCGTGTTTCAAACGCCGTGCTCGTTGTGGAGCAAAACATCAAACGGCCTCAATTTTTCCACTCCCGTCGGTGTCCAAACCAATACGGCAGGATTTTTGGGTTCCATTCCGGCGTCCACTCAATTGCTTCCGATAAATGGAATGTTTGCGAGTAGTCCAGGTATAACAACGTCTTCATCCGTCGCGGTCATATTGCGAAAACCCACGATATTTAAACAACTAACCGTTCAGCAAAGCACATTCACCACAATAACCGTGACGTTGTGGATCACAGGCGTTGCTTCGTCTCTGTCCGTAACAGGCAGCGCAACGTTTCTTGAAAACGCGATTAACGCAGTTCGTGCCGATAATACTGATACCGTATGGCTTGAAGTCATAGGTGGTGGTGGCGGATCGGATTTGATCATTACGATGGAATCGTACTAATTTATATAATTAAAATAGAATCGTATGCGGTAATTGCGGTGCATTTGTTGTCACGCTTCCGTGAGAAAACCAACTTAAAATCGACATTGCGACCAATGCGAAAATGATCACCACAATACACACCGCACAAATGATTAATCGCGTCAGTTGATCTTTGCGTTTGTGCATTTTACATGTATTCCACAAGGTTAGAGCACGTTGCCGTGATCGTGTTAAAAATGATGATTTTTCTTGTTGTTTAGGCGCTTCTTTTTCCTCTTCTTGAATGTGTTCAGTGTTGTTTGGTAAATCCGTGGGTAAATCCGGCATGATTTTAATTTCTGGATTGAACGCACCCAACGCTCGTTGCCCGTCATTGATGACTTCTTTCAACTTTTGGAACGCCAAAGCGTTCTGGTCCTTGTCTTTTTGCGTTTCATGGGTCTGTTGTTTTGCTTTTTTGTCTTCTTTGTCTTCTAAGACCAGACCCCGATAAGGGCGATTCTCTTCCTCTTCTTTCAGCTTCTTTTTATGCTGATCAATGTGGTATCGTTTTGTCGCAGCTTTTTGTGACCATTTGGTTCTACGTACTGAATCATTGTCGCCAGTGGGCATCGTGTGTTCTTGTTTTAACCCCCCGGGTTTTACTTTTTTTCGCATCGCATATTTTTTCACATCCAACGTGAGCACAGTAACGGGTCGTCTTTTAAAAAAAATGAATTTCAATACAATTCTAATCCACTTGTTTGGAGTCGTTGAACATGCACTTTCCGAAAAACGAGGAATTTTGATTCAAAAATTCCCATTCCTATCCACGCACGCGCAATGGCCATCATTAATCGAAAAACGTAACCTTGACGCGGCCTTGTGTTGTGACTATCTTTGTTTATTGGAAACCGATTCTGACCGGTTACCTTATTTAATTGCTCTTGAACGATGCATGCAAAACGAGAAAGCAAAACTATCCATCATAACATGGTGCCTCCGACATCCAAAACAGTACGAATCATGGTGCTTATATAAAAAGCGTTTGTCATCAACTGTCAATTATGCCTTTGAAGAACGATTTCTCAAAACTCAAGAGCATGCATGCGCGCGTCTTGCTTCCGCGTGGGCTTGGAATGCTGCGTCTTCAAAATGTGTACCCATTACCTCGTGCACATTATTTCCACCCGACATTCTCTTTGTTAACGAGAACAAGCCCTTACCATATGCCTGGTTCACAATCGTTTCACCAACACTATTAAATGTAGTTTCTATTATTCTGGTTCAGCACGATGTCGTTGTTTTACATCTACACATCTATAACACACCATCTCATTTTGCAGAACAGAAAGCGGATGATCAATGTATAATTCCCACATACGTTTTAACATTGTGGCATGACCATCCAGGCAAAACCAAAACGCCGTGGGACGATCCATTACCACAGCTGTTGTGCACGGAATTTACACAACTAAATGAAACGGTCGAACATTTCAATTGTCTTCAGGAAGTAGGATTATGGTTTTCGGCCATGATAACATCAATGCTGAAACGTAATCCAAAACACATTATTTTGCTTAAAACAGAAAACGATACCGCACGATATACACAGTTTGTCAGAAAACATTTTAACACCAAGCGAGTGATTGTTCGAGCGCAGAATGGAGAAAAAGAAAAAAACGTGCAAAAAACAAATGATGATGAAACAGATTATAATGCATGGATACTCGATGGCGGACATTGGTTTTCTCAGGCAACACAATGCATCGTGACATGGACATTTCGTGCGAAATTTGGAACTCAACCACAACAATCCAAAATCGAACGACAGTCCTTGCACGACAAATGGTCTTCTAACGATTCGACACGAGTATGTTTAACAACGGCTCTATTTGGGATTCGTGCTCGAGAAGCCAACAAAAGCCAAAAAGATAGTTGCAAATCAGTCGATCGGTATCTTGATTTGGCAAAGAAACTTTTGGATTGGGATGTTGCCATGTACATCTACGTCGAACCAGCGTATATTGAGTATGTTCAAGATCAGCGAAATCGACGAATGTTGGGTCCCAAAACGATTGTCATTCCTTTATATATGGAACAAAGCCGATTTTGGCCGACCGTAAGACGGCTGCAACACTTGTATCATAAGCAACGAGTCCCTTTGGGATTTTGCAAAGAAAAAGATACAGCCTTGTATGTGTTTTCCCAAGCAAGTAAATACGATTGCCTGGAACGGAGCATTAATATGAACCTGTTTGGCTCTTTATCATACTATTGGGTGGATTTCGGAATTCATCATGTCGTTGCGCCTCCGCAACATTCATACGAGCGACTTCTTCAACAGCTTGGACGAAATCAACGTTTACGGGTGACATACCTTCGAGGATTGGACGCAAAAGAAATTACAAACAGGGAAGCGTTTTTTTCACGATTGCAACAAGCTGTCGCTGGTGGGTTAATCGGAGGACCAAAATCTCAAGTTCAGTGGTTAATTTTGGAATTTGAACGAGAATTTACTGAAGCATTACAATTTTATCCCGTTTTAGACGAAGCGATATTGGCGGCGATTGCTTTGTCGTTCGGCGAACGATTTCTTGCCATCCACAGTGGCCACGTTGAAATGTTCCAGTTGCGTTCCACCATGAATTGTTTCCGATTGATTTCAGAAAGTATGATGAAACAAGACTGGCAACGTGCCTATGATGTGGCGCTAGAATTATCAGATGATATGGATCCGCATGACACGCAAAAAAAATTCGTTGCAATGAAAGAGGTATGTTCAAAATTGTACAAAACAACAAACGATGCATTTTTTAAACAAGAACTCAATCGATTTACATAACTTTTTTTTATATTATTGCACACATAACAACAGTGGGTGATTGGGAAACTGTTTTGACGCCTCGTCGTACGCGTACTCAAACAGGAGGAACAAACCAAAATTAAAACATGTTTGCAGAATACAGTTCCAGTCACAAACATTGTTGTTTTTGCGACCGATAAGCTCATGAAGCATGGTTTCGGTTTTGTGACGAACACGGGCATTTGAAATCCAAAGTCGTTGGTATGATATGACATCAATACACAAATAGGAACGATTCCATATATCAAACCACTTCTCACCCATCTCATTTTGCAGTAAAGCTTTTTTGGACGAGGAGAATGCGTCTTTAGAATAATATGCAATCGGTAAAAGAGAAACACTAAACGTCGTTGTTGTTGTTTTTGTTGTTGTTGCTGTTGTATTTTGCATCCATGTTTCGATGTCAGTAGAGTTCGGTTTTATGTCTGGCGTAGAAAAACCCGTGGGTAAACGCTGACCCATTTTACTTTTCATTGGGCTTCTTCGGTTTTAATAACATTTCCTGCTCATGAAGTAAAATGTGAAGGGTCTTTGGATAATTCGACATTGAAAATACGCAAGCCATGTCTCCGGTTTGATTCTTTAAAGCGAGAAGTTCCCAGTGTTTCTCAGTATGACAATATAACATCATTAATCGTTTTGTCGTCTTGCTCAGAAGCAGTTGCGTCGACGCTACCACGCGAAGTTGCTTTTTTTGTTGTTGTTTTTCGTCTCTGTTCTTCTGTGCATTACCGATAACCACCGTGTGTTTCCTGAGAGACACGATCGCAAATCCAAGTTCCATTTTTTTAAACAATGGCGCTTTTAACAATAATTCCAACATGATTTCATCACCCCACGTTTGATAACGATTACACGAATCAGCGATCACTGTTTGAACTTGTCTAATCAGATTTTGTATAGAGGATTCGTTTCCGTGCTTAACCATCTCATTGTATCGCTTTCTGAGATAAGTCCCTTCATCCGATTTCCATCCGCTTAATACGGATGCAACATTGGACGCATTGACCTGTTCTGCCACCATTTTCCGAATACTGGGCATGGCAAAAATGGGTTGCTTTAAATACAAATTTAAGCCTGCTGCAATAACATGAAACATGCAACTCCCGGAGCCGCCACAATCCAATACAAACATCGAATCAGAGAACGGGAATGTCCAATCCTTAATCGCATGACGAATGCGGACCCATTGTGTTAAGTACCGAACCCGTTGATATCGTTTTTTGGTTTTGTCGAGCAAAGAATGGATTGGAATCAAATCGTGTTCGTCTCCATCATCGTTTTTTGACCGCTTAAATTGTTTGTAATCGATCTCCAACATGCTTGAAATTATTTCTCGCGTGGTTCGTGGGTTACTTTTGCAGGTTTAACAATTTTCCCGGTCCACATTTTACTATGCATAAACACTGCCGCCGAATGATTACCATTGGGCAATTCAACAAACTTTATATTCGATAACGAACGTAAAACGCGCCGGATTGTTTTTGTGTGTTTCGAACAAATTAAACGATCATCTTTTGTATACACCCAAAGTAACGACATATGCGGGTTGTCTTGTAACACACGTTGAAGAGCTGAGGCAGAATCCCATCGACATTGCATTAATTTTTTTATCGGATATGACAAGAACGGAACGTGCTCATCCACAAGTTGCGAGATGGACGCGAACGAGTTCAAAATAATGACCTGATCAATGTTCTTCAATATTTCAGGTGCTTTCATGTGCTTTAACACTTGAGCGATTACACCGCCTCCGATAGAATATCCAAGTAACACTTGAATTGTTTTGTTTTTTTGTTTAAACATGTCCAACACTTGTTGTACATCTTGTACAAGATCATCGGGAGAGACAGTGCTTTGCGGTTGAGCACATCCGTAGCCTCGATATTCAACAATATAGATTGTATTAAAAAAAAGGAAAAATTTGTGAAGCAACGGCTCAAAATCAAGCGCTGTACCAGCGTTTCCGTGGCATAACAAGAGCGATCGTTTTTTTATCTTAGGATCGGAATTAGTTTTTTCTAATTCGAAGCACAATGCTCCAGATTTGATATGATGGCATTCCAGGCGATCGCAATACGTTTGTAACCGATTCACATAAAACTGCTTCCCTCTCTCATCTGTTCCGGGGTGCAACAAAATATGGTTTTCACCCACGGCCAATGCTGTTACCATAACACCGTATCCAATCAAAACAAATGTAATTAAAAGAGTCACAAAACGAAACACGATCATTTTTACTTATATAGACAAGTACACACAAGCGAAATATATATATTACATAATCGTGCATTTTGTGGATTCTTTGAAATGCTTTTCGTTCATCGGTTCCGAGCGCTTCACTGTAAATGTTCCATCATCATCTAAAAGAGTACCCCTTGATTTGTACTTACCTTCAAGCTTTTCAGAATTCAGCGTACATTCTTTATTGAGAGAAAAAGTCACGTTGACGCCAAGGAGTTCCCCGGTCAAACGAGGAAACTGATCGGTATCACGTTTCGAGTCTTTACCTTCTTTTTTCTCTTTTTTATCTTTGGTTTTGTCGAGTTTTTCGGACATCAATAAAACCTTGCGATACGGCAAGACTAGTTTTGCAGCGCCGGATGCGGTTTCGACCACAAATTGAACTTTGGCGAACTTTTTTTTGTGTTCATATCGAACATCCACCTTTCCACTGTACTCCTTTTCAGTTGATTTCCATTTTCCGCAATAATACAACACATCAGCAATCGTTTCTTTTTCCTGTTTTTTGTTGTCTGTAGCTTTAATGGGTTGAATTGTGGTGGGAATGGTTTGTTGAGGATGGCAACCCATGTTATTTGGCTGCATAGGCTTCACACGTGCTCTGTCTAACTTTTCGAAATGACCTGGTTTGTTCGAGGTGGGGGGGTGTGAAGGAAAAAAAAGTAAGGGAGGCTTCGATTCCTTTTTTCTTTCTCTATACATCTATAACATCATGCCAAAAAAAATTGCTGCTTTAAAAGCGAAACCGACACTCAAAATGGCAAAACCAAAAGCTGCGCCAGCAGTGATGAAGGCCAAAGCGTCGAGTCAAGCAAAACTACGGATGGGTGGAACTGTCGCAAAGAAAAAACCTTGTAATTGCGCACTCAAATATAAATAAAGCAAAGCAAAGCAAAGCAAAGTAAGAAAGAGAAAGACAAAGAAAGACAAAGAAAGAGAAACGGAGAAAAAGAGATATGCAGGACGTCAATGGTAGCTATATTTGTCCAGCGATTCATGCATACATACAGAAAAATAAACGAAACGATACAATAAGCGATGCAATCGTTTGGCGTAAGCGACAACAGGTCGGGAGGGTTAATGTTCATCTTCTCATCTGGATAAAACCAAACGATTTTCCAGACGAAAATATTTCAATTCATAAAATTGGAGCGTACGTGTTCGGTCTTGTCCAATGGATACAAACTCTGCGTTGGTCATCTACGTCGTTAAACGATTTAAGTATTAATCTCTATTTGACACCATACAAAAAGATATGGTGCCCATCTGAGACACGTGTGATTAATCGGTGCCACATGAATTCCGGGGAGACGGACTTTTATGGTAAACAAAAAGCAAATATTACTATTTGGCGACGAGAAGATTACTCCAAGGTCATTATTCACGAGCTTTTGCACGCCTTTGATTGGGATCGTCTTTTACCCATTTCTTTCCGGCATAATACAAAAACCAAAGTGCATGAGGCCGAATCCGTCGTGGAGGCGCTGGCGAACATTTTTCATTCGTTTATCTTGTCGCAAGGAGATCCGACAAAAAATCGAGAGTTTCAGCTTCGCGAACGTAAGCACGCCATTGAATTGGCATCTCAACTCAATTCAATACGATGGACTACGACAGAAACTCATGTTCGAGAATACTGCATTTTAAAAGCGGCTCTAATCTGTAACGATGTTGCCCATCAAAAGTTTTGGTCGTGGTTGTCGCTTCCATCTGTCAATCAATTACAACGCGAATGGGTTTATGTCCGCTCATTTTGTGAGAATGAGCTTAACAATATGATCAAAAAAGAGGAAATACATAAACGCTGCATTTCTTTGCAGTTGGTATCGATACAGCTATCCTTAGCGCCAGAATTGAGTCAAACATCAAAACGATAGCGAATTGTTTTCCACATACGTTTTTTTTTCGGTGCGTTTTTGTTGTCTCGGTGTTGAAAAACTTTTTCTAAACAAAAGTAAGAGTGAGGGCTCGGGAAAGTTTTCATTCTTCCGTTCATTTTTTATTTTCCGTTTGTGTGATTCATTAACGCGACAATGTCATGGTTTACATCGTGGTTACCGAGTTTTACTGCAGAAGAAACGTCAAATCTACAACACATTGAAGCGGAAATCAAATTGGAAACAAAAGTTATTCAGCAAGGAGAAGAAGCTATGTCGGTGTCGGTGTCGGAAAACCAAGTGGCGGAGAACCAGCTCGCTATGCCACACTTGCAACGTGAATCTTATACAGATCCAGAAGAACAATCTGTAGATTCCGTACCATCGTGTCAAGAGCAAAGACAACAAGAACCCATGCTTCCTCCCGTAGAACCGTTTGAACACGAGACGTTACCTCTTCCGCAATCAGTTCCTGAAAAAACAGTAGATACTTCAACAACAACAACAATAACAACAACGGTTATCGATTCGAAACAATTGAGCAAAACTACTTGCGCTGAATCTCTTTTACTTCGATCAATCTCTGATTTGATTCAAGACGTTGAAAAGGACAAAACAGGAGGAAAAGACACAAAAGACACAAAAGAGACAAAAGAAGGAAAAGAAGGAAAAGAAGAAAAAGCCACACAAACCACAAATGAACAACAACAACAACATGACAAGACAATTCAACGTTTAACACGTAATTTAGAACATTCCCGATTGCTCTATCAACAGCTTAATGAAAAATACGCCGCCAAGCAAGCAAAAGCCGAAGGATTACGACAAGCATTGGAACGCGAAGTGATGGATCTTCGCATTGAAAATAAAAATCTTCGAAAACAGGTTCCAATCCTACAGCAACAACCCGCAGGTAAAACAATGAGATCAAAAAAGACAAAAAAACAATGCAAGGCAGAATCGAAACGTTTGCGAGAAGGACAATCGGATCGCTTTCGTGAACAAAGTCGGTCTTAACCATGAAATCGAAACGACTCTAACAGACTAAATTGTTGTTTTCGTAAGAGCCGTTTCTGTTCTATCGCTTGTTTTTGATGTTCTTCTGTTTCGTTTTCATCATCATCATCGTTATCGCTGTTGTATACCAACGTACATTGTTTTTCTTCAACGTTTTTGTCGTTGTTCTTGGTGGTGTTGTGATCACGTAATTTACTATCCTTGTTGTCCTTGAAGTCTAAATCAATTACTTTAATAATCTGTGGAATCATTTCGTTTTGTTTGCAAGTTAATGCGTGCAAACCCCGTTTTTTATCATGGTATTCTTGATTTTCTTGCAGAGTTTTCAAAGAGTGACAGGTACCACACAAAGCTTGAAAATTACTCAAGTCATTACTTCCACCATCTCGTAATGCAATGATATGATCCATGCACCAGGTTGGTGGAAGCAACTCTTGGCATGGTCCAGCGCATCGCCATTTTTGTTGCCAAGCAATTTGATTTCTTCTTGAGGGCGTAAGAAATTTACGATTCTTGTTGTTCCGAATTGCGAAATATGCCATCCATTTATTTTTCTTGGATTTATATCGTTCTTTTTTTTTTGCATTGTCTTTTCCAACCTGGGATTTACGTGAAAGGAAAAAAATACACACCTCATGACAACACAGGACACCGTAGACGGTCAAGATTTTTTACGTGATGTGTTGTCACGCCCTTCTTTTGCGTCGAAAAGTGAAGCCCTCAAATATCGCGCTCGCTTTGATCCTGACCGCGCAACTCAAATGCTCGACATCGAAACACAATCCTCTATATCCCAGATTCTTCAACAAGGCGAACGAATTTTAGAGTTGGAAAACATTCGAATCGCAACAGGCCGCGCGGCTTTACGCTCCATGGGACTTGTCAATCATTCCATTCCATCTTACGATTGGACGTTGGAACGGGAAATGACCAAATTAATCAAAAAAAGCAAGCCATGGAAAATTGCAGACAATGCTCGCGTTCACGTTTTTAAAATTATGAAAGCATATTTACTTCCGCCGATCACACAATCCATTGATCCTCAAGCATTTCCATTGAACAACAACAACAACAACAACAAAGAGAAAGACAAAGACAAAGAGAAACCGGAACAATATGTTCCATTGTCTCCCCACGAAGCGCGACTGTCCAATACACCATACCAAAGTCTGATTGTCGTCGACGTTGCACATTGGCAATTACAACATCCCCAAGGTGCTCTACAGCCTCATGAAAATCCAAACAATCGTTTTGTTTTACCTGATGGCTGGGGTAAGTGGCCGATCGATCAACGCATGATGTACATGCGCGTGCCACTGCAAAAATTGGCGTTGCTGACCATGAGTGCCATGGATAGCAGAGCCAATGGTACATTGTCGCCTGCGAATTTCGCATTTGAAGACAAATTTGATGAAGGTGGATATTATATGTGTGCCGGTTCAACGGTACACATGCCTTCACATGAAACACTTATTCATAACCATCCGTTTAATTTCCCTGCTCCGTTTTCGGCAACGTCCGATGAAGAAGCATGCGAGCGCCCCGATATAAATGTTCCCTTTGCCGTGCGCGAAGCCCTTGCTGTGAAAGGTGCACAAGTCCATATGAGCATTGCCCATCGTGTCGAAATTCGTTGTTGTCATCCGTCTCGACGACAACGATCAACATCAACCATCACGTTATATTTAAGCAAACAATCTCGGAAACGAGAAAACGCTCAAAAGGTTCACGTAAAAATGCAATTTTTAGCAAAACCGCTGTTACCAACCGTTATTTTTCGCGCATTGGGATTTACATTTGAAGAGAGCATCGAAATGATGAAATCCGTGGCCGGTGGACATTGGTATGGAAAAGCATTTGATTCGTTTTTGCGGAAAATGAAAATGCGGCATCCCCCAGATGTCGTAGATCAAGAGTCGGCATTGCTGCATATTGGAGAGCAAATGGAAAAAACGGACACGGCATCGCGCAAAAAATTTGCCCAAAATGTGTTGAACAGCGATTTTTTACCACAAATTGGCATGGCGGAATGCTATAATACTGATAAAGCGTTATATTTCGCGTGGCTTCATGTTCAGTTGTTTTTGCAAGCCGTTGGCTTTGCGCACGCGGATTCAAAAGACCAATATGTTTACCAACGCTATGATACGAATGGTACCATGTGGGCATCACTGTTACGTCAGATTATACATCCATTCTATTTAAAAACAGATCGAATGATTCGCAGCGCCATTCAACAACGCGGAATTTTGAATTGGAAACTCCTTTTCAACGAAGAAAAGAATTCGGAATTGCAACAATCCTGTACGACGCGGGGGCTGTGGTCCGTGAACAAACATCAAAGTGGTTCATCCCGAACCGGTGTTACATTAGCATTGAAAAATACTTGCTACTTGACATACGCATCATCAGTGAGACGGGCCAATACATCGAATAAAGCTCATCGAAGTTCCATGAAAGCAAAACAAATTGAAGAAGGACAATACGGCAGATTGTGTTGTATCGAAACGCCGGAAGGCGAGATGTGCGGAAATGCACGATTTCACGCACAAGGATCAACGTTAAGTTTGGCGTCGTCACACAAAGGCTTACTGGCAGTTCTCATGCGTTTCGTTTCAACAACAGAGTGGATTTGGGCAGCCGATTCATTCCGTCTCAAAAACCATGAGAAATTTCCTTATTTAGTAAATCTGGATGGCCGATTTGTGTGGCGTGTGAAAAGTGGAACTGACCTGGTGTCGATCGTGCGCGAATTGCGCCGCGCTTCGTTAATATCATCTCATACTGGTGTGAATTTGGACGACACAATTGTTTACATTCGGACATCGCCCGGACGGAGTCTTCGACTGTTGTTAATTTTGCGACCATGGTTCGAGTTTCTGCAGCATCTACATGCAAACGCAAAACAAACATATCATCAAAAAAGCCGTTTTTTATTTGAACATCATATCAAACGATTGTTGACTATGGGTTTTGTGGAATACATTGACAGCATGGAAGAACGATCCTTATCAATCGCGTTTCATTATCAGGATTTGTGCAAACGAACGCAAAAAGGTGAACGCTTTTCGCACATGGAATTTGATCCATTGTGGATGACGGGACTTACGGCAGGAACCTTGCCCTTTTTCCATTGTAATCAAAGTCCACGTTCGGTTTTGGCAGCGGCCATGTCTAAACAAACGTTTTCTGGCTCGATTAATCCTAATCGCGTGAATGCATTGTCCCATGTTTTGGAACTTCCGACGCGAGCTATGTGCCAAAGCCGGGTATTTGATGATTATTCCATGCACGGAATTACGATGGGCAATCCCGTCAAACTTGGATTGTACATCACAGAATATTCGATGGAGGATAGCTGGGACATGAATCACGCCGCATGTCAATTAGGCATGTTTCGTGGAATATTATTGCGCCGCTATGTTGCGGCAAATAAACCATGGTCATCGACACGAATCGAACGATTTGAAAAACCCGGTAAAGACTGTTGTATTCAACAGGCGGCCAATTATGATAAAATTCAGGCCGATGGTGTCCCTTTGGTCGGGACATTCATTCAGCAGGATGATATTTTGATTGGCCGTACAACGAAAGAAGTCCTTAACAATAGTGCGGCAGCAGTCACTGGGCGAAATTTAAATCAAAACACTGTACATCAGCAGAGTGACAAGTATGATGATTCCGTCGCCGTACGTGACGAACAGGGAGTTGTTCAGAGCGTTCGAACCATTATTACAGAAAATGGAATGATGATCAAACAAGTGGTGTTACGAACGCAATGTACGAATGAAATCGGTGACAAGTATATGGGCCGACACGGACAAAAAGGTACAACTGGCGTCAATCGCAACGAGGCAGATGTTCCGGTGTCAGTATCCACCGGCACTCCATTGTTCATTTGTATGAACCCGATGCAAAATTTTGCACGACAAACATCAGCATTTAATACAGAGGGCTTGACCGGAAAAGCTGGCGCCATGGCGGGTGAATTTATTGATTGCAGTGGTTTCTTGTCAGAGCCATTGAAAGCTCAGCAAGTGCATGTAAAAAACGTGCTGAAAGCACACGGCGCGCACCCGCTTGGGTACGAAACCCACATGAGTGGAATCACAGGAAAAATTATTCCTCAACCGATTTTCACAATTTCGATGTATATGGCGCCGTTAGCGCATCTGGTCGGAAGTAAAATTCACGCACGAGACAGGGGACAACGAAAGCGTTTAACGCGACAGCCAGATGATGGACGAGCCAAAAATGGTGGTTTGCGGTTTGGTCAAATGGAGCTTGATTGTTTAACGGCACTCGGTTGTCCCAATTTCTTGCTCGATCGTTTACAAAAAAGTGACGCGTTCTGGCTACCCGTTTGCAGGCAATGTGGAATGATTGCAGAAATGACCATGGGGACAAACTATAAATTCTGCCGCACATGCAAAGACAGTACGTTTGTCGAAATCGTTAGCGTATCGTATTCCAACAAGTTGTTTTATCAAGAATTGATGGCCATGCACGTGAAACCTCAATTGATTCTTAAATCCAAAGTTGGTATGACATCACTGGAATCGCTGGAAGACGCCATGTTTCGCGTTCAAATGAAAGGGCAAGTCAAATCGGAACCGACAGCTTCACAACATGAAGAACCGAAAGATTTAACGATTCGGTATTTGCACGACCCACGAATGGACAACGAAGTCATTGATAATTATTTCAAACTCACGTGGATTCCAAAACCTCAATCATGGGAAAAAGCAAAGTACGGCATACCGAATGAAATTACTTTGTGCGATAAATTACAAGCCATGGCTTCGCGAGAACGCGAGCGTGAAGTGGAGGAGCGCAAACGACAGGTTGAAGAACAAAAGACAGCTCGAAAAATGGGGTTGAAATTGGAAGATAAACAAGAACATGACAACAAAGACCAGAAAGACCAAAAACATACGAGTTCAAACGAAATTAAACACACAAAACAAAAAATGGCTCGAAAACGTCCACCCGTTCAATCACCTTCCATGATGTTTGCCGCGGCAGATCATCCATCCAAAACTAAAAAATTTAAACGATAACAGTAGGAGCGTTTTAACGTTTTCGTTTTCTCTTTGATGGTGTAACAACTCGTTGTTTTTCCTCTTTCTCCTCGTGTTTGTTGTCATCTTCTTTTTTCTCATCCCCTTTCGATTCTTGTGCTTTCAAAACATTATGCTTTTGTAAAATAATTTCAATGTCATTTAATGACGATGATTGATGCAATACAGATTCCAATAAACACGGTGTAATTGCGTTGTTGGGAATACTAAACGGCATGCGTGCTGTCTCGTGAAGTTGAAAGTGTCGACGAATCATGTGTTCCGCATCGACCGATTGCATCGTTTTAAATTCAATTTCCATATCAATACGCCCAGGACGCACGAAAGCCGGATCAAGCTTGTTTCGATGATTGGTTGTTACAATAACAATCGCACCGTATAGCTCTAAAAAGCCATCCAAAGCGTTCAAAAGTCCAGCCAATGTAAGTTGTTCCGTTTTTATTATCGATGTTGTGATGGATTTCATGTCTTTGTCATTCATATGAACTGGATCAGAATACGACAAGGGAGAACATGATGAAGAAGAAGAAGAAGAAGAAGAAGAACGTTTGAACACAATATCCGTTTCCGCATCAACGTCTTCAAACACATAAATTCGTTCCGAAATCGGCAGTTTGATCTCATCATTTTTAACTCGGATTGTTTCACCATGCAATACTTCCATCAACTGCTGATCGGATTTGATTTGTCCCAATTTAACCACCACGACGTGGCGTTTGGTGAGATTTGCGATAGCCTTGATCGTGCTTGTTTTTCCGGTTCCCGGAGCCCCATGAAACAAAAACGACAGCTTTGTCTTTTCTTTACGAGCCATTCGGTCCAACAAATACAACATTCTTTGCTTTTCCGGAAAAAATGTCGTGTCAAAGGTCTTGTTGGAACGAAATTTATACTTTTTGTAGCGAATCATGGCAGACGAGTCAGTATACGGATAAAAATAGAGAATCGAGTCGCTGTCATCAAAAAAGCGCGCATTGTACGTACTAATTTGTTGACTGATAAAATCACGTATCTGTTCTTGTGTTTTGGTATAGGACGTTAAACGGACGCTGCAGTTACGACCGTCCTTGTTATTTGAATCACTTTCCGGCTTACAATCAGTAAACTCGATTGTAATTTCATTCCAACGCACCGGTTGCAACGGAAGAAGTAACTTCGTTCTCGACTGTTCATACTTGAACGGGTTGCTTGCACTGGCTTCGCCTGCCCCTAAAATAAACTGTGAGCTGGAACCAAATAAACGCTCTTTTGTAACGAATTCGATAAGTGCCCGCCTGACAAAAGATCCGTGGGAATTATTCAAATCAATGATCTCTCCGGTTGCCGTCACAGAATATTTGATTTCGATACTTTGAAGCGTTGTTGACGGCAAATTTGATCGCCATTTATGAACGAGTTCAACTGCATAGGAACGAACTTTTTTGCACAAAAATGGCATGACCGATTGCATGTTATGAATGCAGTACGTACTGAACATCACGATGATCGCCGGCAATACTTGCTGAATCAGATGAAAAGACGAAAACGAAGACCGGGAATCTTTGTTCATTGGATCGGACGAATTTCCAAAAACTGAAACCTCTTTGACCATGGACATGATTGTATTGGCAGACATCATATCCACCAGATTTCCAGCCATCGTGAAAAAAGTTTTTTTCTTGTTCTCCAAGAAAAAAAAAAGAGAGAAAGAAATGCAGCGATTGCGTCTCGCAGCCCAACGAATGTGGAGAGTGCGTCGTACTTTGCAAGGAAACAAATCGCTGCTTTATTATAAAAACTATTATTATGCCTTTAACATTACTCGCGCGTACACCAACTACCATTTCTCAACAGAATAATTATCGTTATTATATGCATCAACGTCTGTCTTGGATTTACGATGTTGCAGGATTAACCCCTTTTCGTCACTTTGATTCAAAACACATCGCGAACCCGTTGATTGTGAAAGTAATAAAAAGTATATTAGAACTACCGGAATCACCACGAATACAGGTTTTACAGCGGTTACAAGAAAGGGAGAAACAAAAGTAATGTGTTAAGAGACCAGTTCAGGGGCTGCATCAGCATAGACGTCATCCGCCATGGCTTGTTGGGCTTTTGTCAGTTCCCCAAGCGGACCTCCAACAAACTCCATTGATCGAATGGATTCCGCTAAATGATGTTGCAACAATTGAATGGCAATTGTCGGTGGTTCACCGTTTCGTTCGTTAATTTCATTCGTTTCACGAATCACGTCGTGAATACGAGTCAAAATCATTTTATTGTTATGCGCTAGTAAATATGCAACATCTTGTTGTGTGACCCAAAATCCTTCCTTGTCGCGAGCTAGCTGTTGTTGGGTGCGGATTTCTTTAAGATCGTGAAGTAACATAACAAAGATAATAATGACACCGATGAGAGCCAAACCTCCCCAAATCCACCAATCAAACCCGCTAAACATATCCGATAGATTCATCTCGTTTTTAATCGTCCTTTTTTAAGTTGGAATTATTTTGTTGTGGAGTCAGCGTAATTTTTTTCACGTTGTATCTTTTGTTTCTCTGTAGAAACGGCGCAATTTTTTTTGCTTGGAAAAAGAAATGGAATCAACACGAACCCAGGACGAATGGAGTTCTGTTTCGAAAGATTCGAAACAACAACAACGCAACGTATTTGCTTCTCGTGATTCGACAAGAACACGCACAAAAATTACGCGAACGAAACATTTAATAAGCAAACGGTTGCAAACGGATGCAGTTCGTAAAACATTAAAATTCTATTCGACAAATTCCAAATATGACAAGTTAATCCGACAAGTGACGCGAAAACTGGAACCGTCGCTGGGTTTCCTGTGTCATAATTACATTTGGCCGTTTTGGTTGCTACAGAAAAGCCAAGTCAGAATGTTGAAATTAGACTTTTCATTTGTCTTTCGGTCATTGTGCGAGTGGTCTATAAATCGCGTGCCACATCTCAACGAACGGTGGATTCACAAAATTTTACAAATCTTCTACATAAAAGGAACCGAGATCGAATGGAATTTTGGACACATTTTTAAGGGCAGCATCGGAAGTGCCCTTGGGTATGCCATTTATATTCGAGCGGAGGCGATCGCCCGGATTCTTATTATTCATGCGAAAAGTTTTCATATCGATCTGGATGTGAAATGTGCTTTCACAATCAGATCGATTTCATCGCCGGTACGATTTATAAATGTGCAAGCGTTTAATTACTTGGCTCTATTAGGAAGAATGAAATTGGGAACACTGTATTCCACCCTTATCCCAAGACTTTCAAAACGGTTTTACAATAATGATTTCCATTCTTTCTACATCTACAGTAGCGTAGTGTTTGGAGGTAAGGCCACATTGTTTCAATTATTGAAGTACGTCATGAAAACAAACGGTCAAACACACGTCGATCTCTTTGCACACTGCTTCGCTCCTGAATCTGGAACGACCGTACTCGGTTATTTAATGGACAAGAAACTAAGCCAATTTAAAGAAGCGACAGAAGCCAAAGATTTGTATCTTGCGTATCTCAAAATTCAGGCAAATCGATTGTCCTTGGCAAAACGAATATTGAAAACCGTTGATCATTCATTATTTCACTTCCACGGACCGTACGAAATTGTGGCAACCTACTACCTCGATAGTCGATACGATCATCCAACGTGGTATGACTGTACATTTGAATGCGTTAAGGAAAGCGATGTATTTTTACACTCCGAATTGCGATCTTAAAATTTTACTTGCAACACGGTTGGCTGTCGTTGTCGGTGTTGTGTTTGCGATGCATAAAACCCTCCATATTTGTTCTTAAAACCACCGGTGTTCCAATTGTCGATATCAGAGACATCATTAACATCGGGTTTGAGTTTGCCGCTGATGGCTTGTCGTCGTTGTTCAAGGGCCTGGAAGAACGCATTATTTGATTGGCGTGGTTGTGTTCTTGGCGGTGGGGCCTTTAATCTTTGTTGCTGTTGTGTGATTCGTTCTTGCAAGCTTAAATTTTCTGATGCTTGCTGTTGTGCTTGTTTTGATACGAGAGGAGCAACCGTAGCCTGTGGCGGCGTAGGGGCAAGTGGTGCTTGTGGCGGCTCCGGGGCAAGCGGTGCGTTGGGTGCGTTGGGTGCATTGGGTGCTTCAGGGACGAAAAGAGGCGCACCTGAAGGGGGAAGAGCAAGCGAGACAGAGACTTTTTGTTGAGCGAGAGCGATCGGTGGTTCAATAGGAGCCGGGGTAGGTTTCGATGGCGCTTTTTGTGGTTGTACCTTTTCTTGGAAACCAACCTCTGGCTTGTTTGCAATCGGGACAGACGCCACATGCCCAGTTTTCGATGCGACCACCTGATTCATATACAATGCTATATCTTCTTTGCCATCAGAAATGTCGAACAAAACGACTTTCCCAACTTCTTTTGAACCATACGGAATTCGAAATACCACACGTCTTGGTTTTCCAAAGAATCCTTGACTCAGAGGTTTTTGAATAATTGTTTGATCTTGCGATGTCGATAATGTACTCGATTGTCCGTTGAATTTCACCCATCCCATCGCGCTGCTTAACAAGAAAGAACCAGATTGTGTTCCATAACCCACATCATAGAAAACTGGGTTGCCGGTAAAGTTTCGAACATAGAGATTTGGATTGACCGGAGCGGATTTCCAAAATAATCCACCGGAATGCATTTCACGGTGTGAGAAATAATGATAATAAGATCCTCCCTGTTGTTTGATTTCAGTAAGAGCGGTGCTCGATTGAATTCCACCATCATAGAGTTTAATTTCGTCTTTCGAATTTTCCAAGGACATGTAATACATCATGTCTTGAGAAAAACCAATGAGATAACGCGATTTTGCGCGAATGCCGTTGTACGGTGGACGATTCACAACGATATGATGGCTGGGTTGCAGCATCTGTTTGATTTCTTCCACTTCTTTGAATGCGACATAAGCACCCTGAAATTGTGGATCTTCTAAGGCAACATACAACGTAACGGGCAATGACGAAAAATTGCTGATGCGCAGGCGTTCACGCTCATTACGACCAAAAAGTCCGGCTTGTTTCATGTTTACCCACGGGTTTTAGAAAAAAAAAGATAGGCTCTTATTTATACAAGGCAGATTAGGAAGACAAAAACATAGGGTTACGAGGCAACTTAAGGTTCTTTGCGTTCCCAAAAGAGACAATGGATCGTGAGTGTAATCGATGCTTTAATGGTGGCGCCACCATTCTTGAACCGATCGAATACAATGAAATTCATCAGTGTGCGGGTTGCTGTCCTTCCATTTCGTGGCAAGTGGTAACAACGACCACAAGAATCGAACCAATTTTGTTTTCGCTGCATCTTCTTTCAAAATTTTCGGATCATAAATAATTGCAAGTGTATTGAGTGAGGATTCACTCACCTGGCAAAAGACTAAAGGACAACGTTGCCGTATTGAATGTCCGATGCGATCATGATGTTCTTCAATCAAATGTTGAATATCATTGTATGTGTTCAAATCTGCGCTTGTCAACACAATACAATGTGCCGCGATCATCGATAATTCTTTTGCGGCAAGCTTTTTCTGTTGTGACCGTTCAAGCCACTCTGTCACATGTTCGATTTGAGGATATGGGGTAAATGTGGAGCTGCCATATACATGGTTTCCGTCATAGACAGAAGAACTCGTCTCGAAATAACAATCCATAAGACCAGTAGAACCCAACCTTCCGACAGGACCAGTAAAGCCAGCAGAGCCTCGGGGGCCAGGAAGACCGAGAGGTCCCGTAGTACCCGTAGGACCCGTCACAGTACAAGCACGTTCTGTTTGTTTTGTTTGTTTTTTTATTTCATGCTTTTGTTCATCGAAAATGCCAAGATCAACAAGATTTTCCGTCTTTACATTCGAAAACGTATTGGCCAAACCACACCCACCGATGCCTGTAAAAAAACTCGGCATGGAACAAAATGCCTCGTATGCGGATACATCAATGCGTGCACAATCATAAGAATGATAAATATCGCGAAACAGATTATTACGTTTTTGATTTTCTAAATTGTAAAGTGGATTGTGTACGTACTCAGCAATGAGAGAAATTATCACATTGGCAATCGTCGATGATAATGCCTGTGTGACGAATTTCTCCAGTTCAACCGCATATGACTTAAATATGGAAAGGGATGACATGTGGTACACTATAACACGAAATAAAGCAGAAAAACAAGTATAAAAAAATTTCTTTTTACTTAAAAAAATGGCTGATCGCGCGTTTAAGATTATTGGCGCAGCCCTGGTGTTGGGCGCTACCGTTCATCGTGTATTGACGTTCTGGCGTCGCCAACGTTCCACTCGCTCCATTCCAAACTTACTGTTTACGATTCGCAACAATCCTTGCCTGAAGTTGTTAGAAGAAGGCAAACGGAACCATTTTTACACGGATCACATAATATTTCTTAGCTGGACTGAACATCATGAATATGTTTTCCGAGACACGGCGTGTCTCGATTATATCATGCCTATTCTGCAGCGTTTAAATTTGCATCAGCACCAACCTGAATCTTTCAAAGACAGAGGATTTGTGACTGTGGTATTTCGTCGAGCTCTCGGTTTTAAACACTGGGAATTTGCCTTGAGGTGGTTCAATCTGTTTAGTGATCATTGTTCTGTTGATGAAGAGGATTTCCATTTTCTTCTTGATATAGTATATACCATAACAGCGAATGCGAAAGACGATGATATGATTGACTTGCCGTCAAACCGGTTGTACGATATCTTACACATTATCATCCAACGAACATGCCCTCGATGTATTGACTTGAATGAAAGGGAATGGAGACTTATGTTAACATCAGATCTACGTTTTCATACTTTGATTGCATCTATTGCATATGATGACGGATCTGGATTTCAAATTGAATCGATTCTCATTCCGATGCGATGGTCGTCGGATCTCAACATTGCAAAGCAACGTCGCCTTGCATTTCCTCAAATTGTCGGTGATTCATTAGCTTTACACATCGGAATTCCACCGATCACAAAATTGGTGTTAGAGTATGTGCGGTATAAAAAAAGCAAATAAAAAAGAAAAGAATCAAGAACAACAAGAAGAAGAAAGCAGAGCTCGTTGTTCTATTTGCTGTCTTGGACAAAACACTATTCCTTAGAATCTTTGTTATTAAATGTACCTCGCGCCACTTCTCCAGGCCCTTTCAGCATGCTGATGTTTTTATTGTACTTTAACACAGAAAATTTAGATTGTTTCGCTCCTTGCGTAAAACTCCACAAGAAGCACCCACCATTTTCCATTGCCCATTTTCCAATGGTTTTCACGTTGTCAATCCACGCCTCTTTTGCTTCTCTTGCTTTTTTATCATGTTTTGTTTCGGCGTCGAATTGAACGTTGCCTTCCATGACATCACCAGCGCCCATAACTGCCATTTGAATGGATCCTCCCTTGTTGAACCAATACTTTGCGTCTTCAATATCACCCGCACGCGCGGCTTCAAGTAATTTGAGATGCGGGTCGACTTTCGTTGAGGACATGATAGAGTGGGTGTTATGAGATTCATGAAAAAAAATCGTTAGTTCAATTTACATTCACGATCATTGTACATTTGAGGGAGACACGAGTACGGAGTCCATTCTTGTATAAGTTTCTCAACGTCTTCAGATGTTTGGTATTTACCATCTCGTTCGTATGAACGTCCTTCATATGTGCCTTCGGTATCAAAAAACACAATCTGGGCGATTCTGCGCCCAACGACTAAAGGAATTGTATAAAAACGAGAATTGTTGGTAATTTCCATCGTCCACCGATTCACATAACCTATATCACCCCAGCCCGCGCATTTACATACTTCGATAAAATTGCGACCAAGAGAACTTCTTGCTTTCATCATCGTTGTAACAGTGTTGCGCCCTCCTATAAATTCGTTGGTGTGGGCTAAAATCGTTTCTCCGGGACCAATTAAGATGATTTGTTCGTCTTTCCTAATATTTTCTAAAGGCCAACACCCGCTCTGTTCAGCAACCACCGCCTTTTGAGGAACTCCCCAAACACGATTGACGTCACGCTTCGCATAAGGATTGTAAATTGGGATTTTTTCTTTAGAATTGTTTTTGTACTGTTCCTGAAAGTAATATTCGCCCAATGTTACGTCATATGACGATGTAGATAAATTCATTGGCACAAATGGATGAATGACAATGTCGTTTTCTTTCATCAGTCGCAAGATCCCTTTGTCAGAGAGCAAAGAAGCACTGTTGTCGGAGTGAACAGCAGCACTGTTGTCGTAGAGCAGAGAATCATTTGGTGTTGGTCCTCTTTCGTGTTGTTTTTCTTGCGATTTTTCCAGGGATTTGCCTTCTTCTTTTCTTTCTCGTGTATTCATTTTGCGTGTGTTTTTTCTCTTGTTTAAATTCAAAAACAAAACAAAAAACGGTCGAAAAAAAAGGGGACAAAAGCGATGTTATCAGTGGGGTGAAACTTTCACATCCACAATTCAAAAATGAGAGAAATTAAGAAGTCTGTTCGGTCAAAATAAAAAGCATGGATTCGTTTCTACCACTCGTGCCATGGATCGCACTTCTGCTCGCACTTGCAGCGTTGATCTCAGTATGGGTGCTCTATTCAGGACAAACAAAACATACTACACACAAAATTAAAAGAGATCCTTTTGTTGCCAAATCCATCGTTGCGGATGAAATCGATACCGATCTTCTTGTACTTAACGGCATAGCATTTACTGGAGGCAGCATCGGCGGATCGTGTGATTGTTCGGGTCTAACGGGTGGTGGTGGTGGGTCATCACAAGCTCCTGTTGTTCAAGTCTTATCAGGTAGTGGCACGTATGTTGCTCCAGCCGGAGCCAAATATCTCAAGCTGTTCGGAATCGGTGGTGGAGCCGGTGGACAAGCCGCAAGTTCCTCCGGGGATCCCGTGAATCCAGCCGGGCCAGGCGGCGATACAACATTCAGCGACGGAAGCTCGTCTTTTACTGCTGGTGGCGCACCAAATAATTTTGGAGGGGTATTCGCTGTCGTTGGATGGCAAGGGTACGGCTTTGTAGGCAATACCCCATACATAGACCTTTTCGGTGGGGCAAGCACGATTGGATTCGGTATAGGAACTGGTCCTCAAATTGGCGCTGGTGGAAATGGTGCGAACGATTCTGGAACACAGGGGGCCCCTGGCGGAGCTGGATCAATCGGATGGGCCATTGTACCGATTGTTGGGTCAACAAGCTTTTCTTTTCAGGTCGGCTCGGCTGGCGCGGCCGGAACCGTGCCACCTTCCAGCGTCGGTGTCCCAGGAACGCCAGGAGGACAAGGATTTCTTGCAGTTGAAGCATATTTTTAATGCATAAATAAATCGTTGGTTTTGCTTTTGATTTATACAGAATTACTAATTTTTGCACCACATGGACTTGTTCTTGCTGTTGTTCTAGCGGTTTGTTTAAGCGACTCTTGACGTACGGGTAACGCTAAATTAAAATATTGGAAGCACAGTAGGCGAACACTTTGTTCGTAAGACACTGAGCAATAGATGCGTAAGTATTCGCGATGATGACGCTCTAATCGCGGCCTCTCTAGCTTTTCCTGTATAGGAGGCATGTTTTGTTTTTTTTTCTTACGGACACATACAAAAAAGATTATTGTTTTTTTGTGTTTGCAATGTTTTCGCAACCGATACCAGAAAGCCCACACGATTTGAACGCACGTGTGCGTGAATTGCAAGATGAATTACAAATATTATACGCTGAAAACCGCCGCCTTCTTGAACAAAACCAAATTCTACAAAAAGCTCTAACTCAAAACCACAGTTATGATCGTGATACAAAAGAGACGCTACGAATTTCCGTCACCCCGCGTTCATCCTGTGCAGAATGCAACCCGGGTACACCCAAGACACCGAGCACACCAAGTTCAAATTCTGCAAAGACGATCAAGTCGGGTGTGTGGATCATGAAAATGACGAGTGCAAACCCAATGTCGCCGTTGTCCAAGCATGCTCTTTCTACTTCCCCTAAACAGACCGTTTCTCCATTGTGCAAACATGCGGCTTCTCCTTTATCTCAACACGCCGCTTCTCCTTTATCTAAACATCCAGTGTCTTCTTTACCAAAAGAAACAGAGTCATAGTCATATTGCAGATTATATAAAAAGCGAGCATAACAACATAAAAAAACTACGATTCCAAGTATTTCCACGCGACTGGCTCCGCAATCGTATCACGAACAAGGCCAGTAAAACCTTCGCCTGTCGTACAAATGTTAACCAACCGTGCGAACCCGAGTCCGAAACCACCCGATTGCACCGCGGCGTTTTTTCTCAGCGCCAAATAATCGCTGCACGTTCCGAAATCGATCTCGTACTGTTTCAAGATCGCTTTCACATATGGTTCTCTTTGCGTTTTGATCGCGGATGTTGCTTGCTTTGTTTCCTTGGTTTCATCTTGTTTGTGATTTGCTGCATTGTGATGAAAAGCATCGCAAATCGTTTTATGCTGAGTGTCTGTCGCTTTTTTTCCATGCGTTGTGTACAACCGTTTCTCAACAAGTTGAATAACCATCTGCGACCAATCCTCTTCGCGAATCGAACCACCCACCAATTCGCCCATATACGGAATCAATAAATCCACGCCCTGCACAGTTTGGCCATCCTCGCTGCGTTTCATATAAAAGGATTTGAGAAGCCACGGCATATCCGTGACAAACAAAGGATGTTGAAAGTGGATTTCACTCAAATAACGTTCACATGACGATCCCAAATCATCACCGAATGTAGGAAATTTGTGCTTGACATTCGGAAAGCGAGCGACGACTTTTGCTTCGTTTTGGTTCAGAATTGCTAATGCTTCAACATATGAAATGCGAATAAACGGTTTCGAAGCAAAGCGTTTTAACTTCTCCAAAACGCCCTTCGCTTCCGGGTCGATTTTTTCTAATGCCTGTAACAAACGGAGTCCTTTGCTTTTTTCTTGACATAACGACATAAACACACGCACAACAATATGCTCAATCATATCCATCAGCTGAGCGTACGTAATGTTGGCCTTTTCCATTTCAAAATGTACAAATTCTGCCAGATGGCGGTTTGTGTCGCTTTGTTCCGCACGAAACGATTTATTCATCGTCCAGACAAACGGCATATACTTGACCAGCCGTTCCAATCCCAATTGTGACGACACAGTCAATTTCGCCATGTGCGGCTTTCGAAAATGATCTTTCTCTGGTTGAATCTTCACATGTGACGCCATGAATTTCCGAATGATTATTTCATGTTGTTGGGTTTGTTCTTTCGTTTCGGCTTGCAAGGAGTAAATCAAATTCAAAAGATCATTTTTCGACGGAATGATTATTTTGTCAGCCTCTAGTGATCCATCGTCATTGACTGCAGTCGTAACAGTAAACATTTCACCTGCGCCTTCACAATCGGCACTGGTGATCTCGGACGGGTCGGCGCGTACGGCTTGCATTTGTTGTGAGATTTCCGTGAGTTGATATTGGACATAATCAGCGATTTTGAGTTTCAAACGGATAGAAGGACATGCCACACGCTCGGACGGACGGGAACGCCACGCATCCATGCTCAACTTGGGTTGTGGTAAGGATGGTAAATAGGTATCGGGTTCTTTGATTGGACCCAAGATAGAAATCGATTCACATATCAGCTCATACGATTCTTTGCTTTTTGCACAATCAGGTTTTACTAAAACGCCCGATGCTCGAATTCGCGTTCCTTTATGGAGTTTGTTTTCAGGTTTCTCTTTCAGAACCAATTGCAATGTTCCCGCATCGGTATGATCAGTGATATGAACAAAATGCAATGCGGACCGTGTCACCAATCCAACAATATCGATTTTGTTTTTTGTTTCGATGAACAAAGCGTGTTTCGTAACAACCTCTTCTATTGTCGTCATCATCGATTTCGCTTATGTTGTCACCTTCGTTCTGATATTATAATAAAAAAAACGCTTGCGAAAAAAACTTGGGTGTTCATTGTAAAACGACGCAAGCAAGCTCTTTCTACTTCCTCTAAACAAACAAACAAGCAGTGTTTTCTTTACACACGGGTTTACCCACAGGTTTATCAAACAAAAGAAACATAGTCATATTAAACATTGTACCGACAAACATTTTTTAAAAGCGTTTTTTTCTGTATATGAATGTTCAATTGTCGTTGCAGAGCGTACAAATCACACAACTCCGCGATGGAAATTCTCAACATGTGAGATGTTTTGGTTTGTAGAGATGTTCTTGGTCGAATGGCTTCTGGTTCATGCTCTCGCATTTCAAAAATATGGTCCCATAGGAGTTCCAAGCAAGTCATTGGTTTGTTTGGTTGTCGTGTGATATATAAAGTCGATAACACACGCATGTGGTGCGCATTTTCTGGTGTACATACGACAAGAGCTCGAAATGCGATGTACATAAACGGATATAATGACCAAATGGCGGCTTGACTCGCTAAAGCAAAAACCAAATAACATTTATCGTTTTTATCGTTTGTATTTAAAAACGAACGGGAACGAAACAAAACGGAATACGCGCGCGGGATATGGACCCCGATTCGAAACCACATCGAAACTGCTGCAATCATTTCTTCTACGCTAAGAGATTCTTGAAGTTGCCGGAAATGAAGAACCCAATATTCAAACATCCATGTTGCCTTTCGCACACTATGTACTTGTTTTTTAACATTGTGACAAAATTGTCGTTCATTTTCGTCCGCTTCTTGTTCTTCTATTTTGAGTACCTTGTCGTTCCATCGTGAAAGAAAACAATAGGAGAGTGGTTTACATGTGATTTGTTTGTACACTCGATACAAACCCCAACCGAACAGAATTAAAAGGGCGAGTCCGTGTGCTCTGTTCATTTTGCAGCAACAGCAACAGAAAAAAAACCACACATATAGACACACAAAAAAATGTTGCGTTTGTTTATGAGGAGACGGGTGACGCGGGGATCAATGGGGGAGGAACCGACCCCAAAGCGGGTGATGAAACAGAAATAGAAACAGGAAGAGAAACACAGGTTTTTGTCGATGCAACTTGTTCTAATGCAGACGCAGCGTTCTTTTTTTCGTCGCTGTGATCTTCTACAGGTATTCGGCTCTCCGTTGCAAGAGTTTCGGTTGTCCTTTTTTCATTCTGTCGGAAGATCGCATAATTATGAACAAAGATAGTTGCCCAACGAGTCGCTCGATCATGTAATTCCATCGATACTTTTTTGTTGCCCATAAGTCGGCCAGCATCACGAATAATTGAAAGAACATCATCATTTGATTTGAAATCAAACAATTTATACTGAGTTATGAATCGAAACACAATCCACTCTTCGCGCGCTTTGAAGGCATGGTCGGGAATGATCTTCGGAGGATGGTCGGGGATGTCCATCGGAGAACATGGTGCGAAAAGAGATACGAAACGCAGAACAATCATGTTCAATAGACACACATTTTTCTGTCGCACACTTCTGTACATGTACCATAGTAATGGAGCGCTTACATACCACAAACCACAATCATATGGTGTTTGATCGCTCACAACTTTTTTTGCACAGGCAACATCAAAGAAAACGTCCAGAATACGGCGTTGAGAAACACAAAACGCTGGAACGCTAACATTATCTTTGATTTTACAAGCATCCCATTGACTTTGCATTTCATCAAGCCATTTTGCGTGATGCCGATGAAAATAAAGGTACTTTAAACAGATTCGATCAATGTCATGAAATACCCCGGAATTGTTTGATTCGAAGGGTTCAGAGAGTAAACCTTCCGCAATGGCAAAAATTACGACACGCCGTACTTCGACAGGATGCATGCGTGGAAAGGGAAGAAGAGTTATGCCAAGACGCCTGGCCAGCGTTACAGACAATGGGGAAACTTTTGATTCATGTGTATGATGAGCAATGACCGATTCCCCTTCATGGACAGGATTTGGAAATTCGGATTTCACTCGTGGTGATATGGGGGTTGAAGTTGATGATGGTAAAGACATCCTGTGTTTTGCACTTGTTTTGTTTTGTTTGAATTGTTTGAATTGTTTGAATCCCCCAAAAAATGATGAACGAAAAAGAGCAAGAAGGCAAAGAGGAAGAAGAGGGACAAGAGGAAGGGAAAGAAATCGAGTATGCTCGATCCCGCGTGGCGCTGGCCCAAACCAATTGTTTTGGCTTTGCTTTGCAAATGTTAAATTCCTTGTCCTGGGAATTTAAACATCGCCCTTTGTTTTCATTCAAACAAGTGAAACACGAGATGATGAATGCCTATCATAACAAAAACAAGCAGCCCTATTTTTTAATGGTCACGATGCGTTTGCAAACGAAACCATGTGCTGGCCATTCATTTGCGTTGGAATTTCGTCCGGAGTTTCGGAACTGGTACATTTTCCAGGCGTTTCAGGGTTTGTCGGCGCCGATGTGTTCCCGCTTAGAACGGAGAGATGTTTATGCATTGTTTGACGAATTAGACGACAGTAGATTTGAAAGACTTCTTTTGCTCGCCAATTTGACTTCGGACATTTCACAAACAAAGTTGAAAACGAATTGGAAATTCATGTGGTGCGAACCAAAGCACAACGACATACACAAAGCTGACGATCATGTACAACAAAGAAACCGACGACGACAACGACAACGCGCACTTTTTCGACGTAATTACTGGTGGTATTCGATTCTTTTAAGTATCGTGTGTGTTTGCTGTTGGCGTTGGTTTATAAATGGTTCTCATGTAAAGTTAAAAAGAGAAAAAGACGGGAAGAAACGAATCTTTCGTTTTTTCATTTCTTGTTTGCGACGATGGATTTTATAAAGAAAGACGACAGGGCGGGAAACAACGACAACAACGACAAGCCGGCAGGAATTTACCCACGGGTTTACCCACGGGTTTACTGGATGGACCCAGAAGATTGGGGAAAATATGCGTGGACAATATTGTTTTGCATCGTTCCCGATGCGAACGCATCGGATCGTGCACTTGAAATGTGGAGACACTTGATGATGGAATTGCCAAAGATCCTTCCGTGTATTACGTGTCGAAAATGTTGTGAAAGTTATGTGCGGTGGAAACCCCCACCGGGTATCAATTCAACATTTACTGATCGATGTCATTGGCTGTTGATCCTTCGGCATCGCATTCGACAACGAAACATCGAAAAGGGAAACATTACAAAAGAATTGGCATTTCGAAAGGGACACTATTCGTATCTCCAGGAACATGACTCCAATTTTACTGTATACCAATACAGAGCTGTTCTTCGCGTTCGTCCTTTATTGCTCCTCAATGCGTTTGTGTTTTTAATTTGCTCGGCAGCCACATTAGATCCAGCACGGGAAAAGGCTGTTTCGCTGTTTTTCTCGCACTGTTTTCACATTCTGAACATTTATTATTATGTCCAAGAGGATTACAAAGAAGAAAAGGAAAACAAGGAAAACAACAAAAGTCAAAGACAAAATCGAAAAGAACAAAAAAAAAACAACATCGATGTCTTTCTTGTTCAAAGAGCATCGATCAACGCCCTCATTCAACAATTTTCCGTGAAGTTTGAAGAATTTAATAAACCCATGCTCACTCAATTGTTCAATATTGCGTTACCTGTGCATTATAGTTAGTTAACGCGATTCTACATCCATATCCATTTGGCGTTCAATCATGGCCAATTGCGCATTGTGCAATTGTTGGCGTTGAATTGCTGCACGTTTAGTTTTTGCATCCACTTCTTTCATTTTGTTATTTGCAGCCTGGGCTGCACCTGTAATTTTCGTTAAATTTTGCAACTGTTCCATTGCAGCTCCCGACAATACGGGGCCGGGAGTAATCTTTTCTTCCGAAATTTGTGGAAACGCTTTTTCTAGCATACTTTCCTGAGTGTTTTCATCAACAACGTCGTACACTTCTTCGGCCATTGCTTTTTCTTTTTCTTTTTCTTTTACATCATTTCCCCTTTCGTCCGTTTCATTAATGTCTTTCGTTTCTTTTGTTTCTTTCGTTTCCTCTACCTTATGGACAGGACTTGCCATCATCGTAGGAGGAGCGTTTTTTTTAAGACTATTATTCGTATCGTCGTCGTCGTCCTCCTCGTCTTCATCAACCGGGGCGCGCGCTTTCATTGATCGTGCCGGTCGTGGTGGTAGAACAGAAGATTTTGCAGCAGAGGTTTCGTGAAACGTGGAAGAATTTTTCGCAGCCGCCGCAGCCATTTGCCGGGCAGCAAGCAGTTTTAGCTTCGTAGCTGGTGCAGTGATGATATTTTCCAAAAGTTGCAAAGCCATTTTGTTCATCACGCCTGCAAAACCGGTATTTCTCGCAGCTTGTGGCTTGGCGTAATAATCTTGCTCAATCAGACGACGTGTTTGACGATCTTGCATAATTCCCTGAATCATAGTGGGCAATCCGGTAAATCCTACACCCCCTAAAAGGGGCTGTAAAAGATCAGATGCCAACTGAACGATTTCCGCACCGATGACATATTTTTTTTCGACTTGGGCGACATGATCGCCCAATTCCGCTTGCTGATCTTCGGTCGCTTGAATGACTTCACGAGCAATTTTCATTGCTTCCGCTTTGCTTTGAATATGTTTGTAATCGTCACGCATAGCGTTCTTTATAGAAGCATATTTGTTTTTCTGATCATCATTTTCGGTCAAACCAGCATTTTGACGTCGCACACGCGTCATTTCCAACACTTCTTGAGCAAAGCGAAGCTCAAGTTCGGCTCGTAAAATTTCCGGATCTTCAATCGATTCAATCCGATGTAAATCGCGTATATATGGATGATCTTGATCTTTGTTATTGTTGACGTCTTTGTGCTTAACATCGTTCATTTGAGATTGAGCTGGCTTTTGTATGACTTGTGGTTGTTGTTGATGCCGTTGAGTTGTGTGTGCTTGTGCTTGCGTTTGCGTTTGCGTTTGCGAATATTGATTACGCAAGGCATTTACGGCTCCGGAAACCCATTCTTTCATTTCCTCGCGCAACATGTCTTGATTACGCTGTTGAACCTGCTGTTGATACTGCATTTCTTGCATCATTTTCAACAATTTGGCTGATGTTGCATCATTTGTTGTATCAGGAAGTAAGGATACTGGTGCTTCGACAATCCGAGGCAGTCGACGCGGATCGATCTGCGGGAAAAGGGACCGTGTTCGTTCTGTTTTATCATTCGTATTCCCCCCAAATAGAGACGCATGAAGTTCATCGTGAGACTCTTGGATGTTCCTGGACGGAAGTTGCCCGGTTGATGAATGTGAAGACGATCTACGAGATAAGTTGGATGAGCGAGATAGAGACGATGACCAAGAACGAACAGAATCGTCACGATACTTTCTACGCGAACGACGCGAATCACTGGCGTGTTTTTTTTCCGATTTGCGAGAGGAACCAGATTTTTGTGAATCACGTGATTTGGATCCTTTTTTTTCATGTTGCGAACCAGTCACCGTTTGCTTATGAGGAGACGACGGTGAGGATAAAGAAGAAGAGGAAGAAGATGAAGAAGAAGAAGAAGAAGAAGCAGACCGAGAGGATGATGGTTGTTTTTCCTCATCTCTTTCTTTTTCTTCTCTGTGAGTCACATCTTCAACCGTAACGTTCGGTAACACAGCGCTCTTCTTGTCTGCTTGTGTCGGAGGATCCTGTGGTTTATCATTGGCGTTGATGTTGGTGTTGGTGTTGGCATTTCCCGTTTTGGTAGCGGACGCGATGTCTTCTTCCAAGTGCACCATTATTTTCTTGGTGTCGGTCGATGCTATTTTGTTATTTGTTGTTTCCGCTGATTTCAAAATTTCGTGCGATCTATTTTTTGTTGTGGTCATCATGTCAGGGAAAAAACGCTCTGCATTTTTTATTGGGTAATCTGCGGTACGGATGAGCCACAACAACCCTTCGCGATCTTCCTCAACGCACGGAAAGTCATCAACGCCCATTATCGCATCAACTACACATCTGGCTTGTTGAAAATGTTTGTATTTTACAACGTCAATTTCATTTTGATCGGATTTTCGTTTGATCAGATGTTCGATGTCATTTCTTTGCCGAAGTTTTAGATCATCAGCAATCGCCTTAACTCCTGAATTTAGATCAATGACAAACTCAGTCGATCCATTCGTTGCATTGGTTCGAAATAGATAGGATAAATATTCGGGATCCATTGGTTGTGGGATGGCGAACGGTTGTTTCTGTGTTGTCGTTTGCTCAATGGATGTTTCAGGTTTTTCTGTTGGTTTCGCAATTTTTTCTGTTGGTACCGCAATAACAGGCGTTTCTGTTGGTATCGCAATAACAGGTTTTTCTGTTGGTTTCGCAATAACAGGTTTTTCTGTTGGTTTCGCAATAACAGGTTTTTCTGAAACAACCGTTTCGTCTTGTTGTTTCTGTTCCCTGTGTTCTTCTGTTTTGTTTGGTGCATCCGGTTGTTTTTCTTGTTGTTCATCAACATCATCAATTTCAACGTTATCGGCAAGCTTGGATAGAGTGTCGTCTGTGTTGTCGGTAGGCTTTTCTGCTCGTGTGGCAATTTGGTGTTGTTGTTCTGCCAGTCGTTTTGCTTCCTTTTCTGCGCGTTTTTGTTTGCGCTTGAATTCGCTCAATGTGAAGCAAGTTTTTTCATCCATCAAAGCCATATACATTGGTCCTTGACGTTGTCGTTCCAAGTACGACAAGATTTCTTGTCTCGAACTTGTCGAACTATCATCACGCTTGTCGTGCCGCGGCATTCAAATATCTCGGTTACATCATCAAAGAGTCTCAACTTTTTTTGCGAAGATCGTTTTTGAAACAACAATTTGACACGCACCAATTTTTTTTAATCCACCAAAAATTTGTATAAAAAGTATTTTGCTTCTTTTTCTTCTCTTTGTCGTCGATGTGGTGTGTGGGTGTATGTGTATGTGTATGTGATCAATGTTGTGGAACGATGTTGTTATACTTTTGCAGGCCATAATGAACACCCAGTCATCAAACGTGCTGCAATTGGTCGAACAAGAAGAGCTAGACGATGTGCCATGTACGTATAACATGGCTTCCACATCCTGCTATTGAATTTTTAATTCGCTTTTTTTTCCGCTCTGCTTGTCACAGCGAGCACCATGGACGACGACAAGGAGAAAGAACAAGAAAAAGAGAAAGACAAAGACAAAAACGAACATGGTCGTTGGTGGAACAACAGCCACCATTGGTTTCCGGTGATTGGCCCCATGTGCGCTCGGTTGATCTTTGCGGCTTCTTCGTCATCAGCGCTCCAAAAGTCGACTCCAAAACCCGCAGCGGCGGCCGCCGCCGCTGCAGCCTCTTCGTCATCCAAGCCGGCTCCAAACGCGGCAGCTGCGCTTGTTCGTGCCCATCAACATAACGCTTCGTCCTCCGCCGCTTCTGCTCCCGCTTCCGCATCTGCCTCTGCGTCGTCTGGTCGCAAACCGGCCGCTGCCGCGGCTGCCGCTCTGTATGGTGTAGAACAAGGAGGAGATCATGAAAAAGAAAAAGACGAAGACGAAGGAAAAGATAAAGAAAAAAATGAAACCGGTCAAAATGGTGAAGAAGACATGAAGGTTATGTACAACAATGGAGAGTTTTGTTTCCGTATGCCATTAAAAAGTGCCGATTTGTGTGCCAAGTTGACAAGCAATCCGAACACTATGTTATATGTGGATTAAGAGCAATCCCCCCTTCTCCACTTTTTTTGTGTTTTTTTTTAACATGCATTTAATAACCTTCATGCCATTGGAAATTGGAATCAAAGCACTGCAAAAAACTTACGAGTGTACGCCACATGTCCATGTGCCCTTTCAAAGTCGACGATGTGCGTTGTGTTGGGAAGAGGGCAGCCAGATTCTTCCATCCAAGCATATTGCAGATGCGGTTGACGAAGAAATTGATATAGATGTGATCCTGAACGTCATTTCTTAAGTATCGGAACATCATCTGGACCACCTTTAATCGCGAGGTAATTTCATTAATTTGGGCGTCAGTGAGCTCTTCAATGACAACACCATTAATCATATTGGCTATTTTGTCTTTACATGACAAATACTGTTCCTGTTTTAAATATTTCAATGCATCACCAACAGGAGTTGGTAACGCCACGAACGCTGCGTTGATATGTTCTTTCTTTCGTAAGCGATCTTTGACTTGAATCAACAATTCGGCCGGTATAGGAGCCTGGCCGACTCTGAATTGTTGAAGTTTCATATGAACGGCCTTACTGCGTTTGGCATCTTGAGGATTGATTTTTTGCCCGCCAAGTGCCGCCATGCGTGCTTGCAAAGTTTGAGCAGCAGAGTGATTCATATGATGTGGACTCGTCAGTGGAATTAACTGTTCCGTTGCTCGCGCGCACTGTGCGCATTGCAACAAGGCCTGTTTTTTGTTTGCCGTTAGCGGGTAATCGCATTTTTCACAATGATTCTTTTTCAACGGTTTTGCGGTTGTCGATGACAAATCGAACAGACTGTTGTATGCATCCCATCGCGATCGTTCCGTCTTGTTTTTTAATTTTACGGAAGCGTACAAGTCCTCCATTTGTTGAAGTCGATGCTTTAATAACGTTTTATCAAAACCCGACGATAAAAAATCTATACTTGCTTTCACATAGTGTTGCGTTTTGGCATTTTTTTGAAGTTCGAAAAGAATGCTTTGTCTCGGAATTTCTTCCTGTTTTTCAACACATTGTTTTGTAGCATGAATTGAATTTTCTATGATTTTAAGTTCGTTTTCTTTCAATTTTATTTGTGATTCTTTCAATTCAGCAAGGATGCGTGTTTGTTCATCATTCACATAAGACAAGAGTTCCGTAATATTTTGGTCGACTTTCAGATCGTATTGAGCCACATTTTTAATTTCGCTGGATTTTGTGGGGAGTTGAACTTCTTGTTTTACAGTTGGAAGTTTCGCGGCCGGGACCGTAAACGCTACCGACATGAATATCGTCTTTTTTTTGGTGTGTTAAATTCCTACACGGAGAAAAAAAAACGCGAGAGGAGACACAAAAAAAGAGCACAAAACAATAGATCGAGTGTTTCGTCTCCACTTTTTTTTATTCTTCGCTTTTTGGTGCGATCCAAATTGCGAAATCTACACTGTTCTGTTCAAAATGGTAGCGAAGGTATAATGGATTATCTTCTTTGAAACAAAATTTTACAGTGTGACTGATCGATGGAGCGTTTTGAAGATATTTATGCACGAATTTCGATGCCAAGCGAATCTTGAAATGTTCGTTTGTTTTCGAGCCCCATTTCAAGTTTTGCAATTTGCTTAAGGAACAACGTACGCTGTTCGTTCCTCTGGTTTGATCGGTCATGACAAACACGAAATCAGCTTCGTTTTCATTGCTCGATGGCGAGCGATGCAGTGCAAGAACTTCAGACGACTGCTTAAGCATATTGACTAAATTTTTGATCCAGTTTGTATTCACATCAAATACAAGATCATAATCTGTAATATCAGGAATTACCCAAGCATCATCCGAAAGCGTGTAAATAGGTATGTCCATATTCATGACGACATCATTCCAAATAATAACTTTCAGATTGTCTTCTTTTTCCCGCAGCATAAAGAGGCAAAGATTACTTCCCTTTTGTTTAACGCTCTTGATCGCTTCGCAAAACAATTTGAGGTGCAATCGAATTCCGTATGGATTTTCACCTTGAAAAAATTCATAACAATCCCAGAACTCTGCATTGAGAAGCACGCGAGCAGCGCTAATTTTTGTGGATTCCATGATACTAATTTCCAATCCCTTTTCCGAAAACACGACATTAATCTCACCATCTTCAACTTGTTTCAAAGCTTCCATGATCGCAAGAAAAAAACGAGATCGGGAGGAATTCATCTGGAGGCGAAAAAAATACTTCCTCGCATCATCTTCAGACAAAGGAGGTAATTTAGGGGTTTTTGGATCATTTGCATTAACGGGCATTTCATTAAGTTCTGTCTCTTGACCATCATTGTTTTCCTCGTTGTTTGTTATGTCTAATTCGGGCTTTCTTTCCGTTGGTTTTTGTTTTTTTGTTGCGGAAGAAGAAGAAGTGATTTCCATTTTCTCTTTGCGTTTTCGTTGTCCTTTTGGCTTCCGCGTTTCTTTCATTTCTTTCATTTCTTTCACTTCTTTCGTCTCTTTCACTTCTTCTTCCGTTTCGTTTTCATTCTGTCGATCATATTGCATTTCTTTTGTTTCTTTTGTTTCTTTTGTTTCGTTTTCATTGTGCTCTGCACCATCCACCATGTCGCTGTCGCCCTCGTCCATGGTAGTGTCACAAAAAAAACACAATCAACCAGAAAAAAATTTACCAGAGGGAATACAAGGTGTCTCTGTGCTGTTTTGTAGATGTAAAAAGACGAATCAGAAAAAAAAGTAGTAGGAAAACACAACACACACACACAGTACCTACCTCAAAACACATAACAAAACCATTACGAGTGACAAAAAAATAACTTTTTTTTGCTTTTCATCCAGACAAACAGAATGAACACCGTGTGTCAATTCAATGTTTTCGATGTGGATACCGGCACCGTCCCTCAAACATTTTTTGTCCACTGGAATTTTTTAGCAGAAAGCAGCTCCTATTTTGCGAACGTGCGCGAATTGCACTCACATGACGACCAGAAGGAACTTGAAATTGTGGTCCGCTGCCACACCGGGGCGACCGCATTTCGGGCACTGATTCTTTTTCTCTACGAAAATTACCGCCTATCTCCTCGAATACCGTTCGATGTTCTGTTAACGATGTACGCGTTAATGGATCAATTTTCCATGTCAAACTCAGGACTTCGCAGAATTGAAGAGAGAATTGAAGAATCATTATTGGATCTTGCACCCTATGCGTGGAACGAAACGCTAGGTCATATGAATGAGGTAATGAAACACCACTTGAATCTTGATCGTCTTATTTTCCGCGGCAAATTCAAATCCATAGTGACAGAGTCTCATCGTGAATACCTGATTCGCGTGTTCGCGCATTTACAATCCATGATGAATGAACAACTTGACTCTCTTAGCAAGCATGAGACATCCAACAAAAAAAATAATTGTACTATCGAACATCAGCTCGACTACTTTTCCAGCCGAATTTTGTGTTTACGTTTACTATCATTTTATGACCTCTTGCAACCTATGGAGGAAGAGCAACTGCACAGGATTCCCCGAACGAAAAAAGAAGAGAAAAAGGTGACCACGACGACGAATAAGAAACTACAATCAATTGCACAGGGACTTCTCTTTTCAAATAAGGAATTTTACGACACAAATACAATGCGCCCGGTTCATTCACGCTGGTATTCGTACCCAACATCGGGTTCAACAAAATTAGTTACTGCAGCACTGTTGCGTTTGCAAACACTCACTCCAAACGACAAAGAAGAAAAAGAAGATGAAGATGAAACGAAAGCAAAGAAGGAGCAAATAATAAAGCCAACATTGTTCGATTTATACTATGCGCTTCTCGAATACGCAAAGAGCTTGAAAACAAGCAAACTCATAAAACAAAACGATCATAAAGAACATAAAGGAGATAAAAAAGAAGATAAAAAAGAAGATAAAGAAAGTAAAGATGCGCTGCGTATCAATTACCCCATACTTATTCATATAGAGCTGCTCCATTACTGGCACAATAATAATGAACTGACGACAAATCGGTGGGATCATTTTGTTGCGAACGCTGTACAATATGCGCCAGTTATTTTTGATCAGATTGTTACATCCACTTTCATGGAAGACATTGCAAACAGAGTGATCACAAAATTGATCAAAGATCAAAAGATTGCACAGGCGGTTGCATCAATTATTGTGTGTTGCGAAAAGACAAAAGAACACGGTACATCAGCTTTTCCGACGTGTGGACAACACTTTGCTAGCACCTACCTCAATTTACTCTCAAGTGTAGTGAAGTGTTCGAATCATGTAATACGAGAGTCTTCGGATTCCCATTTTTGTAGAATAATTGAACAGTGTACCACCTGGTTGTCGAAGTTTGGTGTGAATGTGAGTATTAACAATTATTGGCGGCATCTACGAGTGTTTCTCCTATGGATTGCCCCGTCATCTGAACGTTCATGGAAATGTTATCTTGAGGCATCGCGAAAGGTTCGTTCGTTGGAAACACTGCTGTTCGCACAGACGGAAGCAGTTGATTTTTTGTTGAAAACTGGACAATCCAAACCAACACAGGCAAAGCAGAGCGAAGAAAAAGAAACGCAGAAACCTCGGATTTCACACAAAAAACAAGGAGATCTAATTGCCGTGGCGATTGTTTTATCCGTTTCGGCGACAAAAAAAGTCGCGTGGACGTGGGCTATCGGGGTAATTCTTAACGATCCGACGATTCACAATGATGGTGAATTTTGTGTAGACGTTCAGATCGTTGGATTTCAAGACGTTGTTCTCGTCATGCGGGATTGGGCTTGGCGTGAGTTTTCACTTGGCGAAAACTTACGTGTTGTAAACCAACGCGGCTGGTACGATCCAACCCAAGGTGATATCGATGATGTTCCTCGCCTAGGTTGCAACGAAAGCGGCAACTTTGATTTATTAATGTCAGATCGCGCGCCAAAAGAACTGTATCAACCTCCTTCTTAAAAGTTTGTTTTTCTGTGCAAATAGAAACGTTTTAACTTTTTTTTTGCAAAAACCGAATATAAAAATGGGGGAACTCGTTCAACTTGAACAATGCAAGCTCTTAATTTCACGTTCTGATACATTCCGATGGCCTATTCTGCAATGGTTCATTCGAAATAAATTTGAACGGATCCCGCAATGGCTTGAACATTTGTTTTTTGTCGGATCGCGCGTCGGCTCATCAAGTATCGAAGAAGACTTTCGTCAGTTCATCCTCTGGTCGAATGTTTTTTCTCGTTCTGATGTTAGAAACTACGACGAATTGTGGTCAAATTGCATTCAATTATTTAATCTTTGTGGACTTAGTTGGGAAAGCAACTTTCAATTCTACGCAGTCGTCTCGACAGCTCCATGGTCCGTGTTACACGCGATATTAAATTCATCTATGGTCTCGCAGATTCGGTGGGACCAACAAAAATATTGCCTTCCTAAATTATTTTCGTTTTCGTGTAAACAGGCACAAGCCGCGTGGTCTAACATGATTCAATATTTCGACCGCGAAACGGTGGAATTCGCGTTTTGGTCTATGTGGAGTTCCATGTTGGACAACTCAGACAAGATAGTGTGGAGCGAAATTTGGATCAAACGATGCATTGAAACCTATGGTGATGCGGCCGATCTTCTTGCCAATTCTCCGCAAGGATGGACAATTGTCGGATATTACAACCACCATTTATGCCAACAACAAGATTATAGAAAGAAACGAGAACAATTCTTTACCAAAATGTCTCACATTCAACAGCTGCGGCGACAACGAAAAACCAAAATGCAAGAGGCGCTGTTATGTGTGTTTCTTTTTCAACCCATTCCTGAAGTTTATCGTCTGGTTTCTGAATATGCCACGGTCCACACGATGTCTTATGATACATGGAGTCACAAAGCCGCAAATCAAATTTCCGAAACAACATTTAAAATCGAACCCCTGCCGTGGAAGTATTTCGACTAAAAAAAATGCACAGACTTATATATAAATATCGCTTGTTCTCTACTCAAAACCTATGTCAGAATTCAAATCCATGGAATGTTGTGCATGGATTAAGCACGCATCTAAATCGGCTTTGACAATCAAAGATATCAGATCGCTTAAACAGGGCGACACAATAAAAGTCCTACTTCTTCATCGAAACGTCATGGACGTCGTGGAGCAAACAAATCAAAACGGCGTTGTGACGCGACCGAAACGTTTTTTTCGAAAAAGCTGCGCAACATATACGCATCAAAAAGATATGTCCGGAACGATTGATTTTGGATTTGGAAAACAAGAATTCGAATTCGATCTTCGAATACCCGAATGTTGGTATCCCATCTCTTCGTGATACTTTCCCAAAGAGGACAAACAAAAAATATTCAAGTTCAAATTTAATAAACCTCGGCACTGGACGACGTTTCCGGACACGACCTTAGTTGGTTGGCGTGGGCCGATGGTTCTCTGGAGCAAATTGGCCCACATGCCGAGTGTCTACATAACTAAACAAACATCCGGTTGTCTTACATTATTTGATTAGGTTTTTTGTTTGTAAGGAAAAGAGAGACTCGCTACTGAAGACATTAAAAGGAGAAAAGCGCCATCTTGTTTTCTCGATACAAAAAAAATATGAGCGAACCACAGAGCCAAAGAGGAACGTCGTCATCAACGTCCTCATCGACATCATTGTCCAAGTCAAGACACAAAAAAAACAAAGCGTCTACATATAGCATATCGTCCACAAAGCAAAAACTTTTACAAAAGCGCAAAGAGCGTCGCAAATTACAGCGCGAACAAAAACTCGAACGCGGCACGACGCTTGAAATTATTCCTGGATACCAACAAGGCCATATTTTAGGTAAAGGATCGTTTGGATCGGTATGGACACTTGTACCTGATAATGTCAGAGAAACAAAAGAAACGAAACAAATGAAGGAAACCAAAGAAACAAATGAAAAAAATGTTACGGTTATTGCCACCACGACCACCACAACAACGACCACAATTACACAGACGACAAATAATTTGAATCCGCTTCACAACAAGAACAACGTCACGGACAATTGGATTTTAAAAGTTAGTTCTATGCAACGCGATCGTGATGGCCGTTTGAAAGACACGTTTGACCGTGAAGTCTTCTATTTGAAACATTTGGCAAATGTGTCTCCAAAAATGACACCCACTCTTTTGCATGCGCGGATCATCGATAAAAATGGATTACAAATTATGGAACGTTTCGATGACACGGTGAAAATGCTCGGTGTCAATCAAGCGCGAACACTCAACATTCCTGGTCGCACGTCACAGGCCTTTACATGGAAACAACTTACGCGAATCATTGAATTGGCGAGGCAACTTGATTTTATGGGTATCGTACACGGTGATCTTAAACACTCAAATATGTTGTTCCGATGGAAAGACACAACCAAAAACCCAAATAACGTTGAAATTTGCGTGTGTGACTTTGGTTTTAGCGGGACGTTGTCGGGTGAACATTACTACCCGCTCATTGGCTTTATGCGCCATTATGGTTGCAATCCAAAACGCACCATACATTATGGATCAGCCACAAAATCGGATAAAAATGTCTATGCGGGTGGAATTTTGCAACCGCGTTTTAAATTACAATCTCCAGTACCACAAACATTGTTACCGGTCTTAAATCGTTGTCAACTGTATATCGCTTTAGCCGAGCAAACTCGTCTTTACTTGTGGCATCAGAAAACATTTGTTCGAATGCGGCCTCCAGAGTTGCTGCAAATGATGAATTTAGACACGAAAGACATTGTTGAGACATTGAAACAGTATTGCCCGCGTATTCGAACATTACCCGCACAATCGTATTTAAGTAAATTATTTTTTCCGCTGGACAAGACGCGTTATGAATTTGGATCGCGACAAGCGGTAGTCATAAAGCCCATTCAAGCGATGAAACCGCCGAAATCAATTAAAAACACACAACCATGTCATCACCGACTCATGCAAAAGCAAACAACACCACAATTACAGCATACCAAACGTGCTGTTCCTGCACAACAAAAAGAGAAGAAAAAACCCATAGATAAAACCATGCACTAAACACATGGATCGTATGAACACGTGTCGTGTGAGGATGATGATGATGATAAACAAGAAGAAGAAGAAGAAGGGGGAGATGGAGAACATGACGATGAAGCTGGTTTGTTGTCCCAACAGCGAGGAGATCGGCAGAGCAACACACCCAATATTACAATGACCACAATGAGTAAAATAACGATTCCCAAAAGCACATAACTTGCTTTTTCGAGCGAACTGCTTGTCGCCCCCATTTTTCTTGTGTAGATTGTAAAGTTCCTTGTTTTACTTTTTTTCAGCAACACTTGTCAACAATTTTACATATTAACTCTTCAATTGGAATATCCTTTCGTTGAGTCATGAGAAGATCGTGACAGAGAACCTTTAATTTTGCACGCGATGTGCGCAAATTAAACCATTTTAATCGTTCCAGTACGTCGTCGATTTTGGACAAGTATAATAATTGATCATCGGATAAAAACACGGAAAACCGTGGGCCGAACAGCTTTGTTTGTTGTTTCACGTCTTTGCTCGTGTGTTCGGAACTTGTCCACGCAAATTGAAAATACAATGTTTTAGCAGAAAAAGATGAAGAAGAAGAAGACGCAAAAGCGTATTTTTGTTCTATTTCGTACCGAAATTCAACTTGAACATGTGCTGTTTCTTTCGGTTCACATCGAAACGGAAGAGACATTGAAAGAATGCATTGTTGTGGGATATTGAGAGCCACAACACGAAGAGAACGCGGAAGTTCGTGTTCGTTTACACTTTCATCCTCAAAACAATTTTGCAATGCCGTCGCACCGGTATTTTGAATGGTCCATCGTTGTTGTACGTTATATTGTTTGCTTGTTTTGGATATTATAGCGATTGGGTGTTCTGCGAGAATACGAAATTTAAATTCGTTCTTCTTTCTGGCCGACGTCAGCGAACAGAGTGTTGTTCTTGTGTCTTGCTTCGCATCCAAGGATCTTAAGGATGAATACGAGGAGCATGCAACCAATGCATGATTATCACTCTCTTTCTGGTCAGCATATTGTTTCGACCGGTAATATACATTTCGGTTTGCTGATGTTGCGTTCCACACTTTCCACGCATGAAATTCAATGGGCGAACGAATTAAAGTGGTTTCAAAATCACCATCAATAAACATTAATTCTATGTCCGTTTGTTGGAGTCCAGAGTGTAAACGTAATTCTTGAATCGATTTCTGCAAATCCCTTACCGATGTGCATTTTTGAAACACTGCCAACGGTAAATCAACACATGTCCATGCATCGGTTTGCGGTGCAATTTTCAATTCCTTTGTTTCGGTCTGCATTTTCTTTCTTCTACATGTCCCAAAACAAACCACGCTTTTTTTGATTTTTACTTTCCTAAAAACAAAGAGTGAAAGAAACATATAAAAAAAAGGAACAACCGCTACCCGATAATATGTCAAGGCCACTACAACCAAAAACAGACGGCCTGGGGTTGACAGTTGCGCAGAGCCATGCAAGAATAATCTTGCGGTAAATGTTTCAGCAACTGAATGACAGCAACCGTCATATTACTCTCCTAGTGATTCTACAAGCCATAAATTTCAACGATGGCACAAATTCAAATCGTTTCGTTGATGTGTGGTCACATGTCACTCCAACGCAGCTATTTGATCTTTTAAGTCGCTTTTCGCAAAAAACGCTTAAACCGGCATAAAGACTCTATTAAATGGGTACTGCATGGTATACTTGTCATGCGATCCAATGATCTGTATGATAAGCAACAACATGTGTTGTCACTCAATAGTGCAGAAATTGGTGGTTTTAGATGCTTGCTTTGCTTGTATACTGTCTTCGACAATCCGTTTCAAATATCATTATTCATGAACTCCTCAGCCTGCCTCCACAGTTTGGCCTAGACCTCACAGAATGTCGCGCGTTTCCTTCTGCTGCCTTGGAAGCATGTGCACGGGAAACGGGAACGACGGCACCGATTGTATCTCGAATTTTATTGATGACGCCTCTGTGGCGTATTGAATTTAAGGATATACAAAGAATATTGGTCAATAATTTGTTTTTTGAAAAAAAATGTTCGAAGATTTCGAAGATTTCACTGGATCGTCCTGCTGTGTGTTGTTCCGATGAAAAGCTTTGTCCGCCTGATGTTACCGGTTTCGATCCATTTGATGCAATGCAATACGCGGTCCGATTTCACGATGCACTTAGCTGTCCCCTCTCGGAAGGAATTCAGGTTCTTGGCACGGCTATTCATCGGATTGAATCTTATTAACACAACAAAAACAAACTTTTTTTTCGGCAATCATTTTTTGGTGGTTGGAAACCCAACCCCAATGGAGTCAAACCAAAGCCAAAGCCAAAGCGATAACATTTTAATACAAAAAGGTATTTCTCGCTTGGGGAAATCTATTGGATTTGGTGCTTATGGAGAGGTCTTTGAAGTCAAAGGACAAGACGGATCTCATTACGTTCTGAAAATCGCAGCATATACACCGCATAGCCGCTTGACGAATGAGAACGATTCAAAGTGGTTGGCTGAATTACAAGAGAATACTTGGGTGGTGCGTCTTTTTAAAAGTTGGACCATGTCGGATGACGATGCACGAGTCATATTGCAAGAATCGATCAAAGAGCGTTTTCTGTTACGTTTTCAGCAAGAGATTTCCGTCGCACAAGACCGAATGCCGTCTTTGACCAAGGACGACAAAGAACGTTCAATTCGAACTATTGATTACACTCGACAACGAACACTTCATTTGCAGTTGTTTGTGCGTGAATACGAATGTCAATTGCAACACCGTTACCAAAAGGACTTGTTTGATCTCGTCGAAAACTTATTTGAAACAAAACAAAATCCGCCGTTGTATATTTTGGATAGACTCGTATTTATATGCGTGGCTCTGTCTGCAAAAGGTTTAATACATGGAGATATCAAGATGCCAAATTTTATGATCGACCAGGATCATAAGCAGCAAGATCGATGGAACATTGTGTTGGGTGATTTTGGGTATACAGGACGTGCGTCTTCTTGCGTACCTGTTCGAATCGGATGGAACAGCAACGACTGGGGGTCCGAGGTTGTTTACCCTCTTAAAAACTCTTCCGAGTATGAATTGCAAATTTTCGCTCTTTTTATTAACCTGGAACAATTGTTTCAAGAATTAAATAAAAATGGAGTTCATCTTTGGCAAAAAGACGATGGCAAGGTCATAGACATTCGTGACTATGATTTTGCCGAAAAACATCAACCCCATTGGCAATGGTTAAACGACAAATTTCCTCGAATTCATCATTCCGCAAATCGCTATCGAAAGCGATTATATGCGTATTCACCGGCACCCTATATGACGTATACCATCCAACTGCCAGTCACGTGGATTGATTTTTTACAATCCGGAACATCACTTTCTGTCGATGATTTGAAAAGCGAATTGAACAAACGTAAAGTCAAAGAACAAAACAACATAATAAACAAAGACCAAGACCAAGAACAAGACAAACCCCGCATCCAACGCATTCAAACGACGCTCGAGTTTTCAAATCAATTGCAACAAGAACAACAACACATAACACAAAAACGTCAAAAGTGTTGTTAGCGAGTCTCTTTTTTTTGTTGTGGTTTGTTTTTCTCTGATTTGATATACGCAATTTGTCCGGCAAGTTGATCCAGTTCGTCCCATAAAAAGACACGTAAATTGACGTCACTGAGTAAACCTGGGTCTTGAGCTTTGTACTTTTGCAAAAGTACATCTTCGCGCTGTTGATTTTGAGCGCTGGGTGCATAACCTGGAAAACAAACAATAACGAGCTTTTGTTCCTGTTTCTGTTCATCCATCACGGTTTTAATGCACAAAAACGCTGGGAACCAACATGTTTCACATATTAATTCGTTTTGTTTTTGTTGATTGTCAGAGAGTGCTGCAAACGTCGTACAGCCATTACAGGCACCACATGCCGGGCGATCACGTGCTGCAATGACATATTTACCCGTTCCCGTCATGTCCATTTTGTACTGTTCGGTGGCCATCGTTTCATTATATTTTTGCATCAAAGCATGAGCGCCTTTTTTGTGATCACTATGATCTTTCGTGTCTTTCGTTTCCTTTGTGCTCGTTGTTGTTGTTGATGATGAAAATAAGTCTGCTTTGCGCCATACTTCTAAAGCACTGAATCGAACGCGAGCCGCACGTCTCATCTCGCGATTCATTTGCATCCAGGGTCGATAAAATTGTTTTGCCGCTTCCGAAACGGTTAACAACGGGAATGTCGCCGGAAACATGTCTGGCAGTTGAGTTGTGTTGTCCGGTATGTTTTTGAGTTGATTCAGGACAATTTTGGATTTTTTCAAATAATTCGAGTGACATGTTTGCACACACAAACGTATACCCTCCGTTCCGGATATCGATCTTGTATCGATTCGTTGCTTACATGAGGCGCAGGGAAGATAGTTTTCTTTTGCTTTTGCTTTTCCCTTCCCTCCTTGTTTTTGTTCGCCTCTTTTTTCGTCTTTCAGCAAAGCCTCTAAATCCTTTTTCGTCATTTGAACTTTGCTTTCCAAACTTTTCAATTCTGATTCGATCCCAGATTTTGCTTCCGATAAAGGCAACTGGTTCCAATGAACATGTCGCATCTGCCTGTTTTGTTTTGCCTTGGTTTTACGTTTGGAGGGCTCTTGTTTCGGGTTGTGTTGTTTCTCTTTTGCCTTTGCGTCTTTCCGATCCGTTTGTTGGGTTGCGGTGGCCATACGATTGTTGATGACAGACAATGATTTTTTTAATCGATTCAGCAAACAGGTGGTGTTCGACAATTGTTTGAGAAGCATTGTTTTATTTTCGTAATAGTCTCGTGTTTGATAGGCTTGTAAAAGCATGCATCCCAATACATCTTCAGAGTCAATAAATCGAGAAAGTGTGGACAGCATCGACTTTCGTAATGTTGCGATCCAGACGGCATCCTTTTGTTGCACTGTTGTGTTTTGTTTTTGTTCTTGTTGTTGTTGTCGTGGTTGATGTTTCGTTTGAAACCGGTTCTTACGGCCACGATTGGAAGACAAGCGCTCGTGACGTTCCCTCTGACTTGCAACTCGTGTTTTCTCCCAGTCCAAGAGTGTCCCGTTATATTCTCGTATCCTTTGAGTGTTTTTTAACAGTGCCACATCGGGAATATATGCTGACGCATATACGGGCAAACGAGCAAGTACACCGTTTGTTGCATGATCCATGTTCGGGTTGGCCATCGTAATTTGAAATGCATAGCCAAATAAGTTTTTTGCAAGAAACTCATATAGAGTGTCAGAATAGTCGATCACGACACTCAAAATATCATTCGAAAGGGGAATGAATGCGTTGACAAACGATGCAAGACCATATTGAACTGACAATGAACCACGTGTCGGTTCAACTCGAAACTCTGCAGACAATCGTTGATGTAATGAAAGTAACGCATGTTGAACTACACTGTGATTAGAATTTGTTTGTATAGTATCGGGTAAACCTGTAATAAACGAGACGGAACGTGTAAACGACTTGAGTTGGGTTAGAACCTTGTTTAAGAATGTGCTAGGATTGCACTGTGCCCATAAAGGTTTGTCTTGAACACGCCATACTCCATCGTTTTCTTGTTCTTTTTTTTGTTTCTCATTTGAACGTAAGGCATCACGACCAAACGTCCACAGGGCATCGACCGTACCAATGTGTTTTTTCACCACCCGTCTGACTTTTCTCTGATTGTGATGTTGCTTCTTTTGTGTGGTAGAATTGATCGATAACCCGCGAGCCATGTGTTGTTCTGCAATCATGAGTAAAAGTCCGCGTTTTGTATCTCCCGTAAGATTGTTTTCATTCAATAATTGTTGAAGAATTTCGTTCGGAGCAGGACGTCGATCGCGTAATTTTGGGTTGCTCAACCACTCACAACCTGTTATGGTGTCCCCAACAAACGAAGACATCCTCGATTGTAATCGACGCATGGTATGTAAAACGCTTAACAATTTTAGAGAAATAGATTTATTTTGTTGGTTTTTGGCGTCTTTCGCCTGTTCCGTCATTGTCGATGAGTACAACGGACTTTGTAAATATTGATACTCTAACATAACTGTGGTTATGATTGTCTTTAAGTATTCAGCGAGTTTCATGCGAAACAGAGATGCATCCGATACCAGTTGACGGCGGCACGCAATCACTTCATCAATGGTAGGCTTTTCAGACAATAACGGGACCAAAATGAGATCGGCACGTAGGAGATACGATTCCGCCAGATTGGGTTGGTGTGCAAACGAGCGTTCCAACCACTGCAACGTATGGTTCGACAACCACGGTTTCGAAACAATCATGGTGATGGGGTTCGGCAGATGTTGAAGAGCGAGCTCGGGTAAGAAGCAAATTTTTAAACGCGTGTCTTGTATGTCATTCGATTGTTGAAGATTGTTCGGGCGCTGATAGGTATCATAATCAGCGTTGAAGGTCACAGAAATGGCAAGATACGAGAGATCAAGATCTTTCTTGTTTGGCTTCGACGCGGAAGCCGACGCAGAAGAAGAAGACATTTTTTTTGGCTCTGTGAACGAATGAAAAAAAAGTTTTTTTCTACAACTGGGAAAATCGTTTGAGCCAGGCGCGTTTTAAGATGGATGGAGAAAGCTTAGAGTCCGATGCTAACACAATCCACAAAGGAGGATTTTCATACCGTTGTTTTTGAAATCCAACTTCAACTGCAAAATTTTTGTTTTGAAGATTGTAGTAGACATCAGCATAAAACGTGAACGTACCAATTTGACCAGGAACTTTCAATCGGCATTCCAAAAATCCGTTTGCTCGTGTCGCACGATTTCCATCATATTCGCAATAGTTGGCATGTTGTAGCGAAAGTATGATCTGTTTTAAAATGTACTCAGCCATCTTGGTTTGGTTTGCTGTCCAATGCTCAGTACCATATTGGATATAGCAATCCATTCGTGTGTATATGTAATTTTTTTGGCTGCGTGAAAAACAACAAAAAAAAATTTTATTACGCGCAAACATGAACGACTTGGATCGTCGTCTTGTTGTGGAGTTGATTAACAACTCCATTGTTCCGTCTAACAAGAACAACACCAAGTTTCATGAACAGCGGCATGGAATTGCGGAGAGATTGGCTGATCATATTATTCATAATAAAGAGAAACCCGATGCAAAAGATTTTACATGGTTGGATTTTGCAGAAGTCCCAGATTTGCAAACCACCATCACAAAACAATTTATCAAGAAAAAGCGCGACATACAGATCTTACACGTCTATTTAAAAGCGATGGACGCGTGCCAGCCGTTTCGTCTTCATCATTGCCGAGAGCAACATAACGATCGTGCATCGATCGGGCGCACGGGCAGTAAGATCATATGTCCCTATGGAGGACTATTCTTGCAATTGCTTATGCTCCCATACACTGTGTACGACATTCCTACAATTCATTGGTCGCCATATTTGTTTCACGCCATTACAACACTTTTTCCATTTGTGTTAGAACGATTAACTATAGAAGCCATGTTAATCATATTTCGGGTGGGCGATAACACGGCGCAATCATTGATTCACGCATGTAAAAATAGTTATGTAAAGCGAACGAGTCTCGAATCTGGATCGTTGTTTCTTTTCAATCAACCAGTTGTACGCTATTTAAGAAACGGAACAACCGACAAGTCGTTCTTTCATTATCTACTCAAGGACGGTTGTCCACGTGATATGCTTAAATTGTTGTTGCATGAAACCGTTAAACCGTTTGGTGAAGGTCTTCACTGTGTTTCTACATACATGATACCTGCTGGAACTGCGGCTCTGTTTGTGGACGCAGAAATTCGTGTTCAGAAGCAGCAACAAGCTCTGTGTTCTTGCATTGATCAAGAATTAAACCAAGTGATTGCGCTAAAAGACATCGTCACCTTTGTGAAATCATATTTGGTGTTACAATGGAGTTTTGTTGGAGGCACTTAGGGTTTTAAAAAATTGGACCTAAAACGTTGATCAAATTTTCGATAATGGATACGAGAGCTTGCCAAAATGCACTTGCGACAGTGAACGAATCCAATAAAAAATTTAATGCTGCATTAATTTGTTGGATGATGGGAAGTAAAGCATCCAACATGAGTTGTGTAGTCTGCAAACCGTAATCACTGATTAAGTCACCAATTTCTGAAAACGTATCTTCAATTAATCCTAAAATCGAGCCACCGACAGATGTAAATGTTGCCACAGTTGTTGTTAATCCACCAACGATAGATGTCACGACGTTTTCTGCCGTTTGTTCAATTTCTGGAATCGATGAATTGATGACACTTCGAGCTTGATTCACGATCGTGTTCGCGATCTGTTGAATTTTCGCTGTGCCGCCATTGGAAACCCGGATAATAAAATCCGCGGTCGATCGAAATTGAAATACCGTATACACCAAAATGACAGCAGTGACAAAAATACTTCCCAAAGAAAATATTAGCGTACTGAACATCGGTAAACTATCATCTCCTCCGCCACCGTCATCATCTTGTTGTGATTGTACTTGTTGTTGTTGTTGTTGTGACAAGGACTCCATACGTTTGCTTTCTTCTTCTTCTTCTTTTTAACGCCAATCTTAACTATAATTAAGATTAAGGGAATTTAGGGAATCTTTCTTGCTTCACAAAAAAGATGGCCAGTATGTGTGGTGGGTTTTCCACTTTTTTGATGGTGATGCTATTGTTGTCGGTAATAGCATTGCTTTTAATTATGGTGCTGTATGTTGTGCCAAACATTAACACTATTGTTAACGATGTCATTACTGTCGTGAATAACGGCATATCCGGCATCCAAAATATTGCAAACCTTGTGATCACGGATGTAGGAAATATTATTGCCGAAGCACAAACGTTTGTCATCAATTTGGCGACTGATATTGCGGCCGTCATTGCAAACGGATTTGAAACGGTGTATGCAGGTATTCTTGATCTTGGCAACAAGATTATTGGTGCTTTACAACCGATCTATGACAATTTAGCAAATGCTATTAGTGGGTTGGTGTCTCAACTCATTGAGTTTTATAATACAAACATTGCACCCATCGTCGCCGAAATCACTACGATTGCGGGGGATATCGGTCAAGTTCTTGAAGAAATTGTGGCGTTTATTAAACAACTTGCAAATGATTTATAAAAAAAAATGGATTATGCACACTCACATCCTCCATTGTTAGATTTTTGCAACGCAAACATAATGTGGATGACTGCGCACATCAAAATCAATGCAGCTGTTAATCCGACGCCAAATGTTGCCCAAACGTTGATTTGCAAATCAACAATAAATACAAGCATTAAAATAATCCCAAAGGACAGGGACATGTAAAGAATTGTAAAGACAACAGTGATCGTACAGTTTTGTATTCGTGTATTGCTCACATCATCCTTAGCAGTTTGTGAGGCGTCCAAAATGATGGGTTGGGTTGCGTTTTGTTGATTTATCTGTTGATTCATCTGTTGTTATTTTCAAAGGACTACTTTGTTTTTTTTTAAGACGGAGAGCCCGGAGGAAGCGGTTGTATGACCGGCATCTGTCCAGTAGGCGCCACAAAACCATTTGAGTTGGTGAAAGACGGAGCGGGAGAAGAAAAAGAAGAAGAAGAAAAAGAAGAAGAAGAAGAACATTCGCATTCCTGTGCTTTCAGCTTGGATGATAATGCGATTACGGCACAGCTTAATGCCAGCCCAAGTACCGAAACCACAAAGCCACCCGCTTGTACACTCACCGTATCAGCAAACCAAATCAACACAACAAGAACCAAAAAAATGAGCATGATGACCACGGCCATCAATAGAATGGGCCATTTGAAGTTGACAACACAATCACTGCAGCTCATATTTTTTTTTGAGCTCTTTATTTAACTCTCTCTATTCAACGAATTGATCGCCTTCATGGGTGGTATCGAAAGACACTATTTCATGTGTACCATTCGATTTCACATCCTGCTCGATTTCTTTCTGATATACATTATTGGTATGATCGTCGAGTTGGGTATGGGTTATTACTTTTGACGACGAAAGGGAGAATGAAGATTGATGTTGCTGCTGATGCCCCCCCACACCATTCAAGGAATCTCGAGGAATGTCAAAAAATGTCGGCAATCCTGTCATCGGATTCCAATCACTCGACTGATCCCAATAAAAACGTTGAACATTTTCCAGATGTAAGGCTCTTGCTTTCTTCTTCGAAATTCCTTTCACAATTTTTTGTCCGATAGATTTCATGGACAACGCTGGTGACACCAACGGAATATGCAAATTTACACATCCGTTCACTTCCTGAATTAATTCACCCGTAGATGTATAACGGGGTTTGGGTCCGCTTTGTTTTGTTTGCTTCACATTGAAAATTTGTCGCAATTGAGCTTCATCGGCCGCATTCACCGTGGCAAATGTTACAATTTCTGGCTGCAAAATGGGCGGAATGGTTTCCTGTAGCACGTCTTTGTTGGTTTCACGTAGGGTGGCGTCCCATGTCACATGTTTAAATAAATGACAAAAATGAATCGAATCCGATTGGTCCTGGATGGCGCTTTGCCTACGACAACAACGTTTCCGTAATAAATGTTTATAATATTCACGCGTTGCGTCTTCGTTTGCAATCAAAAGAGGAACTGATTCAAGATCTGATGATGATGGTGGATGTGAAAGAATGACCGGATATTCAAAGACACAACTGTCATGACATTTTGCTTTTAAGCGCGACGCTGTAGTGCTTGGTTTCTTTTTATTGACATCATTCATGCTGTTCTTTTTTGTTTTTTTCTCGATGGGTATGGAGATTGGATGTTGAGTTTCCAGATATTGCAATCGATCTAACAATCCTGTTTGGATCATCCACCCGATGCAGATTGCTTGACAGATTGTCGTACGAAAGCGCCACAAATTTGTTGGTACACGACGACCAAACGGATCTAGATACCGTTGTTGCCACATCGTCCGTATTCGTCGATACGAATCAAAAACATGAACGGGTATCACTTCCGGGGGTTTGTCCGGAAATGCAGTAATTTTCCAATAAACGACTTCACGGTCATGGACGGACATTCGTGCAAAGAATCGTTCGATAGCCCGTAAAGACGGTATGTACGGTTTTTTTTCATCAGACAAACCATCTTCATCTTTTTTGGTCTCTTTTTCGCTCACAATTCTTTCGAGTAAACTTAACGCATCAGGACCAAGTTGTTGGAAACGTTCATGTAAAAATTTACGCAAACAATATTCGCGTTCCGTCAATTCAGAAATCTCCGTTTTATTATCAATTTGCAATTCGTCCGCTTCGTTTTCAGAGTCAGTACCCTCGTCATCATTATCGGCATCGTCGTCATCAGAAAGATTGCTGCGTTTTCGTTTCGGCATCCCAACGTATTCTGTGTTTTTTTTCCCGTTATTAATAACAAAAATGTAAACAACGAGAAAGGAGAAAAAAAACAACAATGAACTTTGGCTGGTTGTATTGGGTGATCGGAGTATTATGTTTTATTGGACTGTTTGTTGCACTCATTTTGCTTTTGCTTGCGTGGCGAAATCGATTTCGATCACCGACCGGAACAACAGGTAGCACTGGAGGAGCACATTCTGGTTCGACTGGATCAATTTTGATTTTGCTCACAGGTTTCACTGGGCCGACCGGTCAGCAACATCAAACCGGTCCACAAGGAGCGATCGGAAATACGGGCGCTACTGGTCCCACAGGAACACTGGCACCACCGGATCAGATCGGCGATTTAAACGCTGTTGTTGTGGCCACCATCGAGGCCACCCAAACAACGTCTATTTTCCGTTACGTAGTGGTATGGGACGAACGAGTGCAAACTCATTTACCGACGGGTATTAACGGAAACGTGACCACACACATGATTGAATGGAATCCGTTTACAAAAAGCTGGTTTGATTATGGACCTTGGTTGGGTTCTACGGGTTTTACGGGTGCTGCTGGACCGGTCGGTGCAACCGGACCCACCGGAGTGTCATCGCCGGGTGTGACAGGAAACACGGGGCCTCGAGGTGCAACTGGAGCGATATACAATGCGACAGGAATTTTTGACTCCGGGTTTCGATATGGTGACGCTCGAGACGGCGATATCACAGTGACA